>ENA-UEQM01000001-UEQM01000001.1-human-gut-metagenome-genome-assembly--contig:-NODE-1-length-211190-cov-9.051456_pt1 | contig 211190 bp, 186 predicted proteins | sample MGYA00242948_ERZ507948 | MGnify/ENA primary metagenome ERZ507948 (study PRJEB26167, sample SAMN06115440) | human gut metagenome | host: Homo sapiens | place: China:Hubei | collected 2015-07-28... | reverse complement strand
CTTCCGGGGCATGAAAAACTGGCAATTGCTACGTGTCCGCTGTGCCCCTCCGGAAGACCGTCCGGAGCGTGTGGTCAGCTCAACAGCCGACGGTTACGGTCATGAACGCTGTTACGGTAATTTCAAAATGGAAGACTGTGTATTCACCGATGGGAACGACGATTTTCTGAATATTCAGGACAACAGCATCTATGCGAGCCGTTTTTCTCCGGTCAGTCTGGCAACCATCAACTATAAAGGTCCTTTGCCCGGCAAAGGCGATGTTGTGGAACTTCGGGATGCGAATTATAAGGCTCTCAATTTCAAAGCCAAAGTGATCGCGACGAAAGAAATTGATACTCAAAAAATTTCTGAAGGATTACCCTGGGGTGATCAAACTAAAAAAACATACGAAATCGTTCTGGACAACTCTCTTCCTGGGAATAACGGTGATGCTTTCGTCGTATTCAATTTGAAATTCAATTCCGGAAACGCGATTTTCCGTCGGTGCCGTTTTGAGAATACGGACGGTTCCGGCCGTTTTCAGGCTTCCAATATCACTATTGAAGATTGTATTTTCCGAAACAACGCCTCGTCCAGCTTGCATTTCGCGACCGGTTACACGTTGCGGGCGTGGAACGAAGGTTACGGGATTGACAATCTGGTCGTCCGGAACTGCATATTCGACACCGCAGCCGGCGGTATCCGTAATATTGCCGCGCCGGAAGCCGATTGCAAATTCAATGTCTATACGGCAGAAGACATTCCCCTGAATGCACTTTATCCGGTATTCCGGAATATTCTGATTGAAAACAATACTTTTACAAATTCCTGCGGTATGATCGCCTCCATTGCTCATGCCTCAAACATCACAATCCGCAACAATCGTTTCAGCAATACTCTTGCCAGAAAACGGCAAATGTCATATCGCGGAGCAATACAAGTTATCAATGCTGATCATATTTATATCGTGAACAATCAATATCAAAAAACAGAAGCTATTCCGCCTCCGGCAGTTTTTTACGACCGAAAGAATGTCAAGGAATTGATTGTCGAAGGAAATACCGCGAAATGATGAATACGCTGCTCGACTACGTCAATCCGCTGCAGGGGAGCGACTCCGAGTTTCACTACTCGACCGGCAATACCCTGCCGCTGGCGGGGCCGCCTTACGCGATGACCCATTGGAGTATCGAAAACCGGGACGACGTGCGTTTTTTCACGCCGCGCAGCCGCTGTTTTCACGGCATCCGGGCGACCCACCAGCCGAGTCCGTGGATCGGGGATTACGGCACCTTCCTGATCCTGCCGCAGACCGGGCCGGAACTGCTCGATCCCGAAGCGCGCATCGGCGTATACGATCCGCGACGGCTCCGGTTCACCCCCGCCGGTTTCTCGCTGCATCTCAACCGTTACCGCGTCGACGTCGATCTTGCCGCGACTGCTCGCTGCGCATGGCTGCGCTTCACTTTTCCGGCCGAAGTTCCGAAACGGATCATCTTCGACCTGAAGTGCGGCCGTTCGGAACTGAAACAGGACGGTTCGCACACCTTTCACGGCCATACCTCCAATCACAATGGCGGCGTGCCGGAGAATTTCCGGTTTCACTTCGTCGCACACTGTTCGGCCGCCGTGGCGAAATTCCACTGCGGCGTGTTGGAACTGCCGCCCGAAACCACCGTCGCGGAGCTGCGGATCGGCACTTCCTTTCTCTCTCCGGAACAGGCGGAACGGAACCTGCGCGAACTCGCCGCCACGCTGGAGGAGACCGCCGCCCGAACCGCCGCGAGCTGGGAAGAAAAACTTGCCGCGATTCAGGTTGACGCCGACGAACGCACCCGCCGCATTCTTTACACCTGTTTGCACCGGACAATGCTGTTTCCGCGTGAATTTCACGAATTCGATGGTTCCGGCAACCCGATCCACTACAGTCCGTACAGCGGAACCGCACGGCCCGGAGTGCTTTACGCCGACAACGGCTTCTGGGACACCCACCGCACCGTCTACCCGCTGCTGTCGCTGCTCGACCCGGCGCGATACGGAGAAATCCTCTCCGGCTGGCTTAACGCCGCCCGCGAAGGCGGCTGGTTTCCGCGCTGGAGCAGTCCCGGTTACCGCAGCTGCATGACCGGCACCCATATCGACGCGGTCTATGCCGACGCGGCGGTCAAGGGGATCGGCGGCTTCGACCTCGCCGAAGCGTGGCGTTATCTGTTGAAAAATGCGTATGAACCGGTCGAACCGCACGGGCTTTTCGGGCGGCGCAACCTCGCGGAGTACATCCGATACGGTTTCGTGCCGGACGATCAGTGCGAACACGCCGCATCGCGCACGATGGACTACGCCGCCAATGACTTCTGTCTGGCGCAGATCGCCGGAATACTCGGAGACGCCGTCCATTGCGACGACCTTCTCCGCCGCAGCCGGAACTACCGGAATTTATGGAATCCGGCCGCCGGAATCCTGCAGGGACGCCGTGCCGACGGCACTTTTTCCGCCCTCTCCCCGACCGATTGGAACCGCACCTACATTGAGGGTTCAAGCTGGCAGTGCGGTTTCGCGGTTCCGCACGATCCCGAAGGGCTGATCGGACTTTTCGGCGGCCCTGCCGCAACCGTCGCCCGGCTCGACCGGATGCAGGAAGCCCCGCCTGACTTCCAGACCGGCGCTTACGGCAAAGAGATTCACGAAATGGCTGAAATGGCGCTGGCCGGGTTCGGCCAGTACGCCCACTCCAACCAGCCGGTTCACCATGTGCTGTGGCTCTACACGCTGGCCGGGGCGCGCGGCAAAGCCGCCGCCGCGATCCGCCGCGTCACGGAAGAACTCTATACGCCCGACACCCTGCCGGGTGATGAGGACAACGGCGAGATGTCCGGCTGGTATGTGTTTGCACAGATGGGCTTTTATCCCTTCTGCCCCGGCAGGCCGGAGTATGTGCTCGCCGCGCCGCAGCATCCGATGCAAATCAGGCTCGGCAACGGCAGGATGCTGGAGCTTGCGCCCGGCTCCGCCGGAACGGCCCGCACGATTTCCCACTCCGAACTGCTCGCCGGAGGAAAAATCCCGGAACTTCACCCCTGACCGCGCTTGACCGGAACTCCTTTCCGTGATAGATTGAACATCATACCATTGCGAAAGGAACCATTTCATGAAAAGCATCAATCTCGGCAACAGCGGACTCGAAGCCTCCGCCGTCGCACTCGGCTGCATGCGCATCGCGGAACTCGGAGCATCCGAACTTGCGCAGCTGATCGACGCCTGCCTCGAAGCCGGCATCGATTTTTTCGACCATGCGGACATCTACGGCGGCGGACGCTGCGAGGAGCGGTTCGGCGAATATCTGCACACTCATCCGGGCGTGCGCGACCGGATTTTCATTCAGTCCAAATGCGGCATCCGCCCCGGCTTTTTCGACTTCTCGCTGCCGCACATCCTGCACTCGGTGGATCAGAGCCTGACCCGGCTTCAGACCGATCATCTCGACGTGCTGCTGCTTCACCGTCCCGATACGCTGATGGAGCCGGAGGAGGTCGCCGAAGCCTTCACGCATCTGCATCAGTCCGGCAAGGTGCGTCATTTCGGCGTCAGCAACCAGAATCCGTCGCAGATGGCGTTGCTCCAGAAGTATGTGCCGTTCAAGCTGATCGCCGATCAGCTCCAGTTCGGTCCCGCCCACACTCCCCTGGTCGACTCCGGGTTGAATGTGAACATCAAAAGTCCCCTCGGCACCATGTACGACGGCGGCGTGCTCGAATATTGCCGGCTCAATGAAATCACCATCCAGACCTGGTCGCCGTTTCTGTTCGGCTTCTTTGAGGGCGTATTCCTGACTTCGGAACGCTACACGGAACTGACCCGCACCCTCGGCCGGATCGGCGAACGTTACCGGCTCAGCCCCGGTGCGGCGGCGGTCGCATGGGTCGCGCGCCATCCCGCGAAAATTCAGACGATCATCGGCTCGACCAAACCGCAGCGGGTCCGCGAAAATGCCCGGGGCGCCGATGTGGAGCTTACTCGCGAAGAATGGTACGAAATCTACCGTTCGGCGGGCAACCGGCTTCCATAATCCGGAAATTCCATTCCGATTCCGCGAAAATCATTTGAAATCCATTAGAATCGTCATTATATTAAATGGTTTTTGAACGAGCGGAATCGGGAATGGTATCATGTACAGGTTGAAACGCTGGGGCCGGATCGTGGTCCTGGCCATTATTTTTATACTTTCGGGAGTGATGTTTTCCCAGTATTATGACTGCTGGGTTCAGGAGGATTCTCCATTTGACCGGTTTTCGCTGGCCTTCACGTTTTTCTTTCTCTGCTGCCCATTGGGATATTTCCTGCTGATCGCGGTCTGCCGGTATTTTTTCTACCGGGAAATTCCGACGGTGCCGCCGGAAGAACTCCCGGTCTGTACCGTCATCATTCCCGCCTACAACGAGGGCGAAACCATCAAGCTCGCACTCGAAAGCGTCTGCCGCAGCGAATATCCCGCCGACAAGCTCGAAATCATCGCCGTCAACGACGGCAGCATCGACGACACCCTCCGCTGGATGCAGCAGGCGGCGGAAGAGTCCGGCGGCCGCATCCGGGTGATCACCTACCCGGAAAACCGCGGCAAGCGCTACGCGCTCTACCAGGGGTTCCGCAGCGGTTCCGGCGAAGTTTTCGTAACGGTGGACAGCGACTCGCTGCTGAAGCCGGATGCGCTGGCCCGGATGGTTTCCCCGTTCCGGCGCGATCACTCGGTCGGCGCGGTCTCCGGCAACGTCCGGGTCGCCAACCTCGAAGGCGGGATCTTCCCGCCGATGATCGATGCCGGTTTCACCTTCGCCTTCGACTTCATCCGGGCGGGGCAGACGGTGTTCAAAAGCGTGTTCTGCACGCCGGGCGCGCTCAGCGCCTACCGCCGCACCGCCCTGATGCCGCTGCTCAACGAGTGGCTGAACCAGACCTTCTTCGGCCAACCTGCCGGAATCGGCGAGGACCGCGCGCTGACCAACCTGATCCTGCGGCAGGGATACGGCGTGATCATGCAGCGTTCCGCCTACATCTATACCAACGTGCCGGAATGCTACCGCGGCATCTCCAAGATGCTGCTGCGCTGGGAAAGGAGCAACATCCGGGAGAATCTGGAGATGTACTCCTTTATCTTCCGCAATTTCCGCTTCTCCGATCCGCGCCGGTGGTTCATGCTCGCGACGTTGCTGTTGTATACGCTGATGACGGTGCTGCCGGTGGTGATGATCTGGTTCACCCTTTACAACATCTTCACCACCAACGGGACACTGGTGCTGAGCATTGCAGCGACCGCAATGCTGTGGTCGACGCTTCCGGCGCTGGTGAATCTGCAGCGCAATTCGCTGCGCCATATTCTGTATTGCTATTTCTACGGAATCTTTCACGCGCTGACCCTTTTCTGGGTGGTGCCTTACGCGGTGTTCACCATCGGCAATTCGCGCTGGCTGACCCGCAGCGGAGCCAATTCCGCCGGGAAAATCTGACCTGCCACACTCAACGGAAGGAATCCGGCAAACCATGAAAATCGAACTGCAGCGCATCGCCACCGGATTTCAGGGGGAGTTCTGTTACACCCATGCCCGCGGCGCCGCCGCCCCGGACGGGCGGGCGGTCATCACCACCCAGCCGCTTCGGCTTACCGGCAGCGACATCTTTTACGGCATGAGGGAGCTTGCCAGCTCCGACGGCGGCCGGAACTGGTCGCCGATCCGGGAAGTGCCGGAACTGGCGCGCCGCCCTTTCCCCGGCCACCCGGAATGGGAGATCGCGATGGCGGACGCCACGCCGTTTTACCATGCCGCCACCGGAAAATTCCTGCTGACCGGTTCGAGCATGATCTACTGCAACGACGAATTCATCCCCGATCCGCGTCCCCGGCACACCGTCTGGAGCGTGATGTCCCCGGATGACGGGACATGGAGCGGCTACCGCCCTTTGATGATGCCGCACGACCCGGAGGAGACTTTTTTCAACGCGGCGGCCGCCTGTTCCCAGATTTACGAACAGCCGGACGGCGGGCTGCTGATTCCGATCTATTTCATGACCAGAGCCGAAGCCGCGACTCCGTGGCAGAGCTGTTATCGCGCCGCTGTGATGCGTTGCGGCTTCGACGGCAACGAACTGCGTTTCCTCGAATGCGGGGAGCCGCTGTCCGTGCCGGAGCCCCGCGGTTTGTGCGAACCGTCGATCATTCGCCACAATGGGCGCTTCTACCTGACCATGCGCAATGATAAAACCGGTTACGTCGCGGCCGGCGACGACGGGCTGCACTATTCCCGCCCGGTCGAATGGCGGTTCGATGACGGCGAAGAGCTGGGCAACTACAACACCCAGCAGCACTGGATTTCCGGCGGCGGCCGCCTGTTTCTGGTCTACACCCGCCGCGCCGGAAACAACGGCCATGTATTCCGCCACCGCGCACCGCTGTTCCTGGCGGAAGTCAACCCGGATACGCTGCGCGTGATCCGTTCCACGGAGTGTATAGCGGTGCCTGAGCGCGGCGCCCGGCTCGGCAACTTCGGATGCTGCCGGATCGATGAAGGCGAATCGTGGATCGTCGTCTCCGAATGGATGCAGTGCGACGGTCCACTCGGGCCCGCCAACTGGGAGCGGTGCATGAGCCGCGGCAGCGACAATTCGATCTTCATCGCCCGGATCCGCTTCTGAATCTTGCACTTTTCCACTCCGCCGCCTATATTACAGGCATGGATCAACCCAATGACAGGATCAATCATGAAATTGCTTTTTTTCTCGGATGTACACGGCTCCCCCGAGAGCCTCGAACTGCTGGAACGCCACATCGACTCCCGTTCGCCCGACCTGCTCGTGCTGCTCGGCGATGTCCTGTACCACGGCCCGCGCAATCCCCTGCGCCCGGACTATGCGCCGCCGCAGGTGGTCGAACAGCTCAACCGCCGAAAGGAACAGATCGTGGCCGTCCGCGGCAACTGCGACAGCGAAGTCGATCAGATGCTGCTTGAATTTCCACTGATGTCGGATTACTCCACGCTGCTGGTTGACGGACACCGTTTCTTCCTGACCCACGGGCATCTCTGGAATCCCGGGCAGCTTCCCCCGATTCCCGCCGGCGCCGTGTTCACCTACGGCCACACCCATCTGCCCCAGTTGGAACGGCTCGAAAACGGTCGGATCGCTTTCAATCCCGGCTCCATTTCACTGCCCAAAGGAGGAAATCCTGCCTCCTTCGGCTTCTATGAGGATGGGGTGCTCACCGTCTGCCGATTGCAGGACGCCGGGGAGATGCTGCGGCTCTCACTTGAGCCCTGATACCGCGCGACACCGGAGATAGGCGGCAAAGCGTTTCAGCCCCCGCCTCAGGGCCGGTTTCCAGCCGGAAACCCGACCGGCATCCGGCTCCGGCCAGAAATGTTCCACCTGCAGCACTGCGTCGGCGGAACGCAGTTCGATCCGCCCGATGAAACGGTCGCCCAGCAGCACGGGAAGCACGTAGTACCCGTACTTCCGTTCGGCGGCGGGCGTGTAGACCTCCCATTTATAGGAGAAGCCGAACAGTTCGGCGATCAGTTTGCGATCCCACAGCAGATTATCCAACGGCGCGATCATGCGGCATTCGGCTGCCTCCGCCGGAGCGTTCCGCAAAACATTTTCCAACACCGGCAGCGCCGGTCCGGGCAAATACAGCGGGTGCTTCAGCCCCTCCACCGCGACCTCGAGGAGTTCGCCGGACTCGGCCAGCTTCCGGAATGCTTCATTGCGGTGGACGCTTTTCATACCCTGTATCCCGAGCCATGCGTCGCCGGGGCGGTTCCACAGCAGGCCGACTCCGCCGGTCCGGCGGCGCACCTGCCACAGAAAATATCCGGCGTCATCCGAATGGTCAACCTGCCGTTCCAGCAGATGCCGCGGGATCGTGTGTTCCGCCAGACTGTAGTAACGGCGTGCTCCCCGCTTGTGGTGAACCACCGCCAGCCCGGCGTGACACATGCACTCAAGAACCCCTCGGGACATCCGCTGCTGCCGATGCCAGCAGGGCATCCGCCCTTCAAGCTCAATGTCGGAAGAACAGGCGTACTCGTGTGTTTTCAGGTAATCGCTCACGATCCGCACCGCATCGGCGTGTTCCTCCAGCCACTGCGCGTGACTGTTCCGGAACCGTGAAAAGCAGGGCCAATCCTCGACGGCACAGATTGCCATATTCTTATCCCATACATCGAACAACCGGCGTTCCCGGTAAAGCAGCTCGCCGATATCCCCCTTCCGGTAGTTCCGGCAACGCGCCTGCAACACCAGTTCCGGGTTGCGCCCGACCACATCCAGGGGATCAAACTGGATGCACCCCACCTTGCGTACATACTCCACCGTGTCGGCGGGCATTTTCAGCTCCGTTTCATCCGAAAGATGATGATAATCAATCAGAAAACGGCAGGCGTCGCGACGGCTGATGGAATATTGCGCCATGGAGGAACCTTTCGAACTTTAGGAAAAAAAATGGAGCGAGTGACCGGAATCGAACCGGCGACAATCACGTTGGCAACGTGATGCTCTACCAACTGAGCTACACTCGCATGTTTCCCGTTTCCATGTCCCTTAATGTATCCCTGGTTTAAAAAATTGCAAGCTCAGAAAATCAAAAATATATAAAAATTTGACGGAATCGACGGATGTATCGGATTTCGTTCTTGTATTTTTCCCGACTGCGTATATACTTGCTCAATGGTGAAAAAATGCTTGGTTATTTCCGAAAGAAACCGGTGATGAAAAGAACTGAACAAAAATGGATGGCATACTGCCGCTATAGTTGTTTGCAGGAGCGTTCCATCGTCGTCGGTCCGGATGGACAATGCCGTAAATGTCTTCATACCCTGCAACAGCTCGGCGATGTCCGGGCGCTTTATTCCGAGGAGTTCCGATCATGTCCGTGACAACCGTCAAAGAGTATCTGAAGCAATGGAACAAAGATGCCGCCGTGCGGGAGTTCGAGGTCTCCAGCGCGACCGTCGAACTCGCCGCGCAGGCGCTCGGCGTCGAGCCGGCCCGCATCGCCAAAACCCTCTCGTTTTCGGACGACGGCGACGGCTGCATCCTGATCGTCGCCGCCGGGGATGCGAAGATCGACAATGCGAAATTCAAAGCCTTCTTTCACCGCAAGGCGCGGATGCTCTCGCCGGACGAGGTGATCGCCCGCACCGGCCATGCAATCGGAGGAGTCTGTCCGTTCGCAATCACAAATCCCGCCGTTCGCATCTGGCTGGATGAATCACTGAAGCGTTTTGCGACCGTCTTTCCGGCCTGCGGCAGCAGCAACTCCGCGATCGAACTCTCCTGCGCCGAACTGGAAACCTGTTCCCGCGCCCTCGGCTGGATCGACGTGTGCAAAGGCTGGACGGAGCCGCCGATTATCTGTTGACTGTCATAATTGATCTTCAAAAAATCCGGTTTCTCATGTTGAGAGACCGGAATTTTCCATGTCCGCTGCCCGGTCTTCAGGTCAGCCCTGCCGACGGCGGCAAGCTGGAATCCCGGAAGCACTGAACTGCCTCGAAGACTTCCTGAAAGAGCAGGTAAACTCCTATACGCTCAAAGAGAAGGAGCAGAACGAACCTATCGGAGATTGATCACGGAAAAGAACTGCAGAATGCTCCCGGCCAGCACGAACAAATGCCAGATCGCATGGCTGAACGGGCGCTTCTGCACATAGAAGATCACGCCGAGCGTGTATGCAACGCCGCCGCCCAGCAGGAATGCGAACGCCGTCGCGCTCATCCCGGCGATGATCGTCTTCAACACCGGCAGACAGAGCCACCCCATCACCAGATAGAGCGTCAGTGAAATTTTCGGATACTTCCCCATCGCCAGCACGGTCATCGCAATCCCTGCCGCCGCCAGCGACCAGATCGCGGCCAGCAGCCACGCACCGAGCCTGCCGCCGACCGCCAGCAACAGCACCGGCGTATAGGTCCCGGCGATCAGAAGATAGATCGCCGCATGATCGAAGCGGCGCAGCAGCGTCCGGCGGGACGGCTCCGAAACTCCGTGATAACAGGCGCTGGCCAGATACATCAACACCAGACTGACTCCGTAAACCAGATAACCGGCCGTTCCGGCGACGCCGGAGGGAGGCGCGATGAAAAACGCGCCGATCACTCCGGCCAGCGCGATCACAGCCCCCGCGGCATGGGTCCATACGTTGGTCTTTTCTTCCGCGGGCGAATAGACAGGTGGCAGCTTACTCATTTTACAACTTCATTTTCATCGGGAAAAAGCGGATGCCGAACTCCTCCCGTTCCGCTCCGTCAGGCAGAAACCCCAGATGCCTGTACGCTTCCACCGCGCCCGGAGCGGCAAAGACGGTCAGCAGCTTCACTTCGGGCCGGGCTTTTTTCAGCAGCGTGACCGCACGGGTCAGCAGCCGCCGCGCAATGCCGCAGCACTGGAACTCCGGCAGCACGAACAGCATCGAAACATGCTCGAAATCGCGCAGCTCCACCGCGCCGATGATCTCCCCCTCCAGCTCGGCGACCGCCATCTGACAGCCGTTCCGCTGGCGCTCCGCGATCGCAGCCGGGAAAACATAGGCCAGGAACGCCGCCACGCCCTCCTCCGAGTAGTACTGCCGGATCGACTGCTCGAATCCGGCGACGGCCAGCTGAGCCACCGCCGCCTCGTCGCCGGGGCGGTACAGCCTGATCTTAGGTTCCATGCTACTCGCCCCCGTCCTCAAATTCGTCGTCATCGTCTTCGGCAAAGGTCGGCACGGGCCGTTCGGGCGAAGTGAACACTTTCAGCGCCTCGCCGGTCACGTCGCGCATTTCCGCTCCGGCCAGCTCCTTTAAATAGCGATAGCTGTTGTACTGGCTGCGCGCTCCCGTGTAGTGCTCCGCCATGCTCCGGGTATAGCTCCCGGAGGCCTGAAGCCGCCGCAGCTTGTCGGTGTCGTTGAGCTGGAACTCCAGCAGCCGCATCAGAATTCCCCGGATCTTCTCGTCCTCGATCGGGAACAGCAGCTCGACCCGCTTGTCGAGATTGCGGTACATCCAGTCGGCGCTGGACAGATAATACTCCTCGTCGCCGTTGTTGAAAAAATAAAAAAGCCGGCTGTGTTCCAGATAGCGGTCCACAATGCTGATGATCCTGACGTTTTCCTGCCCGGCGCGCGGCTTGTAACAGCAGATGCCGCGCACGATCAGGTCGATTTCGACGCCCGCGTCCGCCGCCTTGTGCAGCAGCCGGATCATCTTCTCGTCGGAGAGGCTGTTCATTTTCGCAATGATCCGGCCCGGACGGTCCGGCGTGGAATTCGCGATCTCGCGCTCGATCAGCCGCATCGCCTGGCGGCGCAGGTCGAAGGGGGACGCCGCGATCTTGCGCCACTCCGCCGGCGGCGACGAGTAGCCGGTCAGCACGTTGAACAGGTTCGCCACGTCGAAACAGAGGTCGGGATCACTGCTCATGATGCCGAGGTCGGTGTACAGCGCGGCGGTCTTGTCGTTGTAGTTGCCGGTCGAAAGGTGCACGTAACGGCGGATCGCCCCATCCTCGCGGCGCACCACCAGCAGCGCCTTGGAGTGCACCTTGAGTCCGGCGACGCCGTAGACCACATGTGCGCCGGACTCCTCCAGCAGCCGCGCCCAAGCGATATTGTTGCCCTCGTCGAAACGGGCCTTCAGCTCGACCACCACCGTCACCTGTTTGCCGTTTTCGGCGGCGCGCTGCAGCGAGCGCACCACCGGCGAATTGCCGCTGACCCGGTAGAGGGTCTGCTTGATCGCCAGCACGTCGGGATCGTCCGCCGCCTGCTGCAACAGCCGCACCACCGGGCTGAAGGAGTGGAACGGCGGCGCCACCAGGATCGTACCTTTCGCCGAAATCGCGTCGAAAACGCTGTTGTGCTCGCTGAATGCGGCCGGTTCCACCGCGGGCCATGCCGGTTCGAGCAGTTCGGGCAGCCGGGCCTTGCCGACCAGCTCGAAGAACTGTTTCAAATGAAGCGGGCCGCGCACTGCATACCAGAACTGCTCGTCCAGCCGGAATTCCTGTTCCAGCCATCTGGCGAGCGGGCCGTGGGTGTTGGTCAACACTTCGACCCGGATCGGTTCGCGGTGGCGGCGCTGCAGAAGTTTCTTTTCAATGCTCTGGAGCAGGTCCTCCGCGCCCTCGTCCTCCACCGAGAAGTCCATGTCGCGGGTCACCCGGAACGGGAAAAATTCCTCGATTTCGCAGCCGGAAAACAGCGCGCCGAGGTTGTCCATGATCACGTCCTCCAGCAGCACGAACGTCCGGCCGGGCTGCATTCCCGGCACTTCGATGAAACGCGGCAGCACATCCGGCACTTCGACGAATGCGTAGACCAGTTTTTTACGGTCCGCCGGTTTCATGCTGACCGCGATTTCGATCGCGCCGGAGTTCAGGATCGGGAACGGGTGCGCCTGATCCACCGCCAGCGGCGTCAGCACCGGCAGCACCTGCGTGGTGAAGTAGCCGGTCAGTTCGGCCCGCTGCGTAGAGGAGAGGTCGGCGGGACGGCTGAGCCGCACCCCGTGCCGTTCCAGCCCCGGCAGGATTTCGTCGTGCAGACAGGAGTACTGCCGTTTCACCAGCCGTTCGATTTTGCGGCGGGCGGCGGCCAGCTGGTCAGCGGGACGGTTGCCCGCCGGATCAGGCAGATTCTGCTCCATTTTGACCAGTTGGCGCAGCCCGGCGATCCGAACCATGAAAAATTCGTCGAGGTTGCTGCTGAAGATCGCGATGAATTTCAGCCGCTCCAGCAGCGGATTCGCCGGGCAGAACGCTTCGTCCAGCACCCGCGAGTTGAAATCCAGCCAGCTCAGCTCCCGGCTGATGAACAGTTCACTGTCGGGAGTTTCGTTCTGTTTGTTCTTTTTCGTACTCATAATGACAACGGCGCCTCTTCAATCTTCACATCCAACCCGAACACCTGCGTAAACAACCCGCCTTTCATTTCCAGGTAGAGCCGTTCCGTCCGGAAATCCCCCGACTCCGGCACCACCGCGCTCAGCACGTGGCCGCGCTGCACGAGCTTCACCTTGTCGAACCGCCCCCGGCGCGAACAGTCCAGCGCATCCGCCACCCGCAAGATGGCGGCGAGCTTCAGCACCGTCACTTTGTCCTCGGCGGAGAGCATCGTGTACTCCAGATGGGAGGTCTTAGGCTCCGATTTGCGGTGATAACGCGAAACCGTCGCGATAATCCGCAACTCCTCCTCCGAAATCCCGGGTAGTTGCGTATTGCTGATCAGGTAATGGGAGTGCTTATGATGCTGCCGGGTATCCACGAAACGCCCGATGTCGTGCAGCCGGGCGGCCGCTTCCAGCAGCAGCTCCGAGCGCGGAGCGAAGTCGAACGAACGCTTCAGCTTCTTAAAAAGTTTGCTGCAAATCTGCGACACCTGCCGCCCGTGCCCCGGATCATAACCGTATTTGCAGCCGATCGCGTCACAGATCACAATCAGGTCGTCATGGAACGGAGAACGCTCCGGCTCCCGGTTGCGGCGGATCAGATCGTAAATCAATGCGCTGCGCGTCGTGGTGCCGGGACTCAGGAAGCTGCGGCAGTTGAAGGCGTCGAGAAAGTAGGTCAGGATGCCGGCGCAGCTTCCGGCGCTGGCGACCTCCTCCTCCGGCAGCTTCAGCTCCTCGGCCAGCTTGACCGGATCGATGTTCATGATCCGGCGCAGCGTCGGCGCGATCGCATCGGGGTCGAGCGTCAGGCAATCCTCCTCGTCGCGCTCCGAGGCGGTGCCGGCGATCCAGCCGGTCAAAGCGCGCACGCTCGCTCCCATCGCAATCAGCGTGATCGGCCGCCCGGCTTCCAGCCCGACGCACTCCATCATCCGCTGCCCGATGTCCTGGGAGCGGAGCGTTTCGATCACCCGCTCCACCGACAGCCCGGAGCGGCCGAACGCGTCGAACAGCCGGACCGTACCGAGCGGCACCTCCTCGCTGAACCGCATCAGCCCCCCCGCAAAATAAGAAACCAGCAGCGAACCGGTGCCGATTACCAGACAGATCCCGGAGAGCTTGTCAAACTCCATTTGCCTGCGGAGCGAATCGCGCATCGCGATAAACGAAATCTTCACTTCCTCGGGGGCTTCAAGGATTTCCAGGTCGAGGTGCGCATCGCTGCGGATGCGGTTCACCACCAGCTCGCGGTTGAACGCCTCGCGGATCGCGCTGGTCGCAACCACCCGGTGCGCCTGCACCTTGTATTCATCGAGCTTGCGCGAGAAGTCGGACATCACCCGGGAGAGCCGCGCCAGGTTTTCCGGCGAAACCGAACCGTGCCGGAATACGTCGTACCCCAGGTTCACAGTCCGCGACAGGCTCTCGAGCAGGTCGATCTTTCCGCCGCCGGACACCTCGAAGATGTCCAGCCGGATCGAATGCGCCCCCACGTCGACCACTCCGGCCTGAAACGTGGAGTTCAAACGTCTCAACTTCTTCATTCACAATCCTCAAAACAATTCAACCGTCAAAACCAGGACGCGGTGTTCGGATGATAATGGGTATAGTTTTTCTTCGCATATTTGGCGATGCCGTTGGCGGTCACCGAATCGATGCCGACCCGCACCGTGATCCAGTCGGAATTGTCATCGTCCAGCGATTCCGGCATGAACGAGCCAAAATAGACCCCGTCCACCACGAACGCGACCGCGTCGCCGCGATGATTGCCTGAAACCACCTGCCATTTCAGTTTGCCCGCCCGGTCGGTCTTGAACTGCAGGTCGCACAGATCGGGATTGCCGGGCCGAGCCACCACGCGGGCGTCCGAAATATTCATGCTGCTGAAGATCGGCACGCTGTTGATCCAGACCGACTTCCCGTCGATCCCTTCGATCTCCCGCTCCAGATCCCCGGCACGCGGGTATTCGACCACCGAATTGATGCTGACCACGAACTTCGGCCGATAATCCTCGCTGTTCGGATTCTCGCTGTTGCTGCCCTCCTCCAACGCCTGCTTGAGCGCCTCGTTGAACGTCTCGCATCCGGTCAGGCAAAACACCGACACTCCGACCAGAACCAGCCCCAAAAACCTGCGCACCATCAGAAGTCACCTCCATTGTTTTCGAAAAACATCGTCAATATATCACTCCCGTTTCATTTTTCCATTGCCAAGAAACGACTGTTCATGTATATTAACACCAATTAAACCAAAATCCAGTAAAAAAGTAAAAAAATGATAAAGTACATGGTTATCGGCGACCCGATCGCCCACAGCAGATCCCCCGGCATGCAGAATGCCGCTTTTGAATTTCACGGCCTCGGTTCGCCTTACGGAATCCGCCATGTCCGCCCTGATGAACTCGGCGGCTTCATCGAATTCGCCCGCGCCAATTTAAAGGGCGTGAACCTGACCGTGCCGCACAAGGCGGCGGTGATCCCGTACCTCGACACCGTCGACCCGGCCGCGGAGGCCGCCGGCAGCGTGAACACCCTGATCATCGAAAACGGCCGCATCCACGGCGCCAGCACCGACGGCTACGGCCTCGAACATGCGCTGCTGGAGAATTTCAGCCGCCCCCTCGCCGGAGCCGGCGTCACCTTCATCGGGGCCGGCGGCGCGGCCCATGCGACCGCCTTCCATCTCGCCGCCCTCGGCGTGAAGTCGATCCGCATCGCGAACCGCACCGTTGCGAAGGCGGATGAGATCGCGGAAAAACTCCGCCGCCTTTATCCGGCGCTCTTTGTCGAAACCGCCCGGCCTGACGACTCCGCAACGCTGGCGCGCTGGTTCGCCGACACCGATTTCCTGATTCAGGCGACCAGCCTCGGCCTCAAAGCCGGAGATCCGGCTCCGTTCGACCTCGCGCTGCTGAAACCGGAGCTGAAGCTCTGCATATTCGACACCATCTACAAGCCGACGCCGCTGCTGGCGAAAGCGCGCGAACTCAGGCTTCCGGTCGCCGACGGCGCGGCCATGCTGATCCATCAGGGGGCGAAATCCTTTGAGCTCTGGACCGGCCTGTCCGCTCCGCTCGACGCGATGCGGCGCGGCTTTCTGGAGGCGCAGCCATGCTGAGACTGACCGACGGAATGAGCGAATGGTGGTTCCGGGCCGGACTCGAATATCCGACGGTGGCGGTTTTCGCCTTTTTCGCGGTGTTCGTATTCGGCAGCTGCCTCGGCAGCTTCCTGAACGTCTGCATCTGGCGGCTGCCGCTCGGCGAATCGGTCGTGACCGCACCCTCCCATTGCACCAAGTGCGGCTATGAGATCCGCTGGTACGACAACATCCCGATCGTCAGCTACCTCGTGCTGCGGGGCCGCTGCCGCTGCTGCCGCGAACCCTACTCCTGCCGCTATCTGGTCGTCGAGGCCCTGACTGGCGTGCTGTTCGTGCTTGCGTTCGTGAAAGTCGGGCTTGCCGACCAGCCGATCTGCACCGTTTTCCCCTATTGGGCCATGATCCTGCTCGCCGTCGCCGCCAGCTGGATCGACGCCGAACACCGCCTGATCCCGGATGCGCTGACCATCCCGGCGATGTGTTTCGGCGTCGCCGTTTCCGCGGTCTGTCCTTCCGTCTGGGGAATCGAAAGCCGCCTGTACGCCCCGGTGTACGCCCTGATCTCGGGAGCGATCCCGGCGCTGTTCCTCGCACTCTTCGCAATCATCGGCAAAAAGCTCACCCGCAAGGAAGTTCTCGGCTGGGGCGACGTGACTTTCATTGCCGCCGTCGGGATGCTGCTCGGCCTGCCTGCCGCGTTCTTCGCGGTCGCCGCCGGTTCGCTTGCCGGAACCTTCTACGGAATCGGCGTCGCCGCAGTGTTGAAGCGTCCCGTCGCCCGCGTCAAGATCGCCTTCGGGCCGTTCCTCGCCGGAGCCGCTCTCGTCTGGCTTTTCGCCGGGGAAAAAATCCTGCGCTGGTATCTGGTCCACGGCGTCCATCTCCCCCCAGCCCCCTGATTCCCGTCACCGGGATTTCACCGTCCCCCATCCGCTGTCGGCCGGAAGGGGGGACGGCTGATCCATAAAACTTATCCGCATCCGTCAAAGCAATCAAAATTCCGGTCTTTTTCCAATTTTTGCTTGTATTATTCCATAACAATGCTTATATTTAAAATTAAACTCTCATGATATAGGATTAACAGAGAAGGGAAAACGAGTATGGCTTCCATGTTTGACTCCGCAAAGCAGGTGTACGGGGAACTCGGCGTCGACGTCGAGGCGGCATTCAAGCGGCTGGATCAGATCGCGGTCAGCCTGCACTGCTGGCAGGGCGACGACGTCGCCGGTTTCGAGAACAGCGGCGCGCTGGACGGCGGCATTCAGGTGACCGGCAACTATCCGGGCCGGGCCCGCAACGCGGAAGAACTCCGCAGCGACATCGATGAAGTCCTGTCGCTGATTCCGGGCAAAAAGCGGCTCAATCTGCACGCGCTCTACGCCGAACCCGGCAAGGAGAAGGTCAGCCGCGACGAAATCCGGCCCGAACACTTCGCCAACTGGATCGCCTGGGCGAAAAAGAATAACGTCGGCCTGGACTTCAACCCCTCTTTCTTCTCCCACCCGATGATGAAGGACGGCTTCACGCTGAGCAGCCCCGATGCGGAAGTGCGCAAATTCTGGATCCGCCACGGCATCGCCTGCCGGAAGATCGCCGAAGCCTTCGGCCGGGAACTCGGCGACACCTGCATCACCAACTTCTGGGTGCCGGACGGGTATAAGGATATTCCGTTCGACCGTCTCGCCCCCCGCGAGCGGCTGCGCGACTCCCTCGATGAAATCTTCGCGGTCGAAATCGATCAGAACTGCAACCGCGACGCGGTCGAAAGCAAGCTCTTCGGCATCGGCGCGGAGAGCTGCACCGTCGGTTCCCATGAATTCTACATGGGCTATGCAGCCAGGAATAAAAAGCTGCTCTGCCTCGATGCGGGCCACTTCCACCCGACCGAAGTGATCTCCGACAAGCTCACCAGCTGCCTGATGTTCGTCGACGAGGTGCTGCTGCACGTGAGCCGCGGCGTCCGCTGGGACAGCGACCACGTGGTCATCATGAATGAAGAACTCAAGGCGATCGCCGAGGAGGTGATCCGCCACAACTACGACAAGCGCGTCCATATCGGCCTTGATTACTTCGATGCGTCGATCAACCGGATCATGGCGTGGACCATCGGTGCGCGCAATATGTCCAAGGCGCTGCTGATGGCGCTGGTCGAACCCGCCGAGCAGCTCCGCGACGCGGAAAACAGCGGCGACTTCTCCACCCGCCTCGCGCTGATGGAGGAGATCAAGACCCTGCCCTTCGCCCCGATTTGGAACGAATACTGCGAACGCCACAATGTTCCGGTCGGCACTGCCTGGATCGAGGAGGTCAAACGCTACGAAAAGAGCGTCCTCGCCAAGCGCGCCTGACCTCAGTTCCGCTGACCGATACCGCCGCCCTGTATCTGAACATCGAGACAGGGCGGCGATTTTTCTATCAAATCAGTTCGATTTCAGTCGTTGCCGCGCTCCTTCTGGAGTCGTGGCCGACCTCAATCCGCCACGCGCCGGGCAGCAGTTTGCGTTCGCCGTCGTCGAAGGTCAGCAAAAAGGATTCCGGCTTGACCTCCAGCTCCACTTGGCGCGTTTCGCCGGGTTTCAGCGAGATGCGTTTCACCGCCGCCAGCTGTTTTTGCGGCGCCCGGGTCGGCGGATTCAACGCCGCTACATAAAGTTGCACCACCGTCTCACCGGCGCGCTTTCCGGTATTTTCAACGCCGACCGCAACCTTCAACGGTTCGCCGGCGGCGATCCTGCCCGGAACGGAAAGGCCGGAATACCTGAACTCCGTGTAGCTCAGGCCGAAACCGAAGGGATGCAGTACTTCTCCGCCGAAAAAGCGGTAGGTGCGCCCCGCCATCGCGTAATCTTCAAAGGGAGGCAGGTCATCCGCGCTCCGGTAGAAGGTCACCGGGAGTCTGCCCGACGGGTTCACCCGGCCGGACAACACCTCCGCCAGCGCCGTGCCGCCCTCCGCTCCCGGATAGAAGCACTGCACCACTCCGGCCGCCGACTCCTCGGGAAGCGCCAGCGCACTGCCTGCCACCGCGACCAGAATCACCGGCTTGCCCACCGCCGCAACCTTTTCAAGCAGCAGCTTCTGCAAACCGGGCAATTCCAGGCTCACCTTATCCCCGGCCGCTTCGGAGTTGAATGCATCTCCGGCTTCGCCTTCGATCAGCGGATTCAACCCCAGACACAAAATTGCGACATCGGCCCGCTCCGCTGCACTGACCGCCTCCGCGATCCGGTCGTATTCCTCGGCGCACCCTTCCGTTTTGCGCGCAACCGGCTCGCAGCCGCGCGCATAGATCACCCGGCAATCGCCGCCGGCCGCATCCAGAATCCCTTCCAGCAATGTGACCGTGCGGGTCGGCGTACCGAAGTAATTTCCCATCAGCACTTCACGCGAATCCGCATTCGGGCCGATCACCGCGACCGACTTCAGCTTGGCGAAATCCAGCGGCAGAATATTTCCGTCATTTTTCAGCAGTACAATGCTTCTGCGCGCCGCATCGAGCGCCAGCGCCCGGTGTTCCGGGCACTCGATCACATCGCACGGCGGCACGTCGCGCGGCGGATCGAAAAGCCCCAGCCGGAACTTCACGCGCAACTGGTTCCGCAACGCCCGGTCAAGGTCTGCCTCCGCGATCAGGCCGCGTTCATACGCCTCGCGCACTCCGGCCGCCCAGTCGGTCACCACATCCACGCCGCTTCCCAGTTCTTCCGCAATCGCGGCGGGATAATCTGCGCAATGTTTATGATCGCGCACCAGCGCCTCGCCGGCCCCGGCGTCGGTGACCACCGCGCCGTCGAATCCCCACTCATCCCGCAGAATTTCATTCAGCAGCCGGGAATTCACGCTGCACGGCGTGCCGTTGACCGCGTTGTAGGCGCTCATCACCGATTGCGCCCCGGCTTTCACGCACTGATGGAACGCGGGCAGATAGGTCTCGCGCAAATCCTTCTCACTGACGCGGGAATCGAAACCCAGCCGCGTCTTTTCCGGCCCGGAGTGAACCGCGAAGTGCTTCGGCGTAGCCGCCGCTTTCAGGTGTTCCGGGTCATCGCCCTGCACGCCGCGCACATAGGCGGCCCCCATCTCGCCGGTCAGCCACGGGCATTCACCGTAGGTCTCCTGCCCCCTGCCCCAGCGCGGATCGCGGAAGATGTTCACATTCGGCGACCAGTAGGTCAGCCCCTTGTAGGTGCCGTAGTCGCCATGCCGCGCCGATTCGAAATGGCGGGCGCGCCCCTCTTTCGCAATCACTTCGCCCATGCGCTCCACCAGCTCCGGCGTGAACGTCGCGGCCATCGCGATCGCCTGCGGAAACACCGTCGCCGTACCGCTGCGGGCCACCCCGTGCAGCGCCTCGTTCCACCACACATACGGCGGTATGCCGAGACGCGGCACACCCTCATTGCGGTAATTGATGAATCCGAGCTTCTCGTCAACGGTCAATGCCGACAGCAACGCATCAATCCGCTCCTCCAGCGGCAGTGCAACATTCCTGAACTTTTCCATAACTCCATCCGGCTCCCTGAAAATGGTTGTTTTCCGTTACAATCATAAAAATGCAGCCGCAAACGGCAAATGTCAACTTGAAATTCAACCTATTTCACCAATCCTTCCACAAGCGGCGGAACTCAACGGCGGTTCAGATGACTTCAAGACTGTCTTTATCCGGGAGTGGATACGCCTTGTGCGCCGGCTTATCCATATACCAGAATGCGACCGAAGCGATATCGTCCTGCAGCGGCAGATAGCGGCCGCCGGAACGCCAGCCGAGCGCCTGGATCGTGACCCGGAGCCGCTTTTGAAAACGGACCGGATCCGTCAGGTGCCAGCGGTAGAGACCGAACCGCTGCTGCGACTGGTAGACGCCGTCGGGACGGATCACCTGCGGCATGCCGGAGTACGGAGTCGCAAACTCCTGATATTGATGGGTCTGCTGGTTCTCGAAGTTATAGGAGCCGCAGAAGTAATCCTCCGTCCCCGTACCGCAGATGGTGGGGAAATCCGTGTCGTCGTCGAGGTAGAATTTGATCTCCCCCTCCCCCCACCAGCCGCAGTTGTTGACGCCCCACGCCATATAGGTTCCGACGTAGTGGCCGAAGCCTTCGACGCCGTCGAGGATCGTATGAACCTCCTTGTACGGCAGCGGATTGGAGCGGCGGAACCGGGCGTGGAAATATCCGGCGTCCTCCGGCACGCAGCCGAGCGCATAGTTGATCTGGTAGTAGGCGCGCATCTCTTCGCCGGAGATGTTCTCCAGCGTGATCCGGGCGCGCTTGCGGAACGGCATCTCCCAGTAGCAGTTGAAGGCGCTGCCGGGATTCACGCAGACCGGCAGACTGGCGAACACGGCGGTTCTGCCCCAGCCGTTGCAGAAGAAGTCACCTGCCGGACATTCGATCGCCGGAGTCTCCGCGTTATCCCAGTAAAACCGCAGGATCAGGAAGCGCCAGTTGCCGGTCAGCGTCATCCAGATCTGCTGGATCACCCCTTCCCCCTCGATATCGGCCAGCGTGAAAGTGGTTCCGGCCGGAATCGCCACGCTCGGCGAAACCTTCCAGCCCACGCCCAGTTCGCGGGCGCAATCCGCGCCGGTTCCTTCGGCGGCGCGTCCGCCATTGCCCGGCGCGCCGGTGAAGTTCTCGGGACTGATCGAGCGGCTCAGCGCGCCGGAGAGACGCGACACGGCATTCCAGGAGGCGGATGCGAAATTGTTCATGAATTCACCTTGTGGTTATGGTTTCGGAATTAAAATCCCAATAATCCGGCGGCGGCCAAGGATTTCATCCCTATATCGCACACTTTCAATTATACCGACTTCCGAACCGGAAGTCAAGCCGTGTTTCAAAAAAACGTCTTTTTATCTCCTTCATATACGGCGTGGTCGGCGTCTATTCCCGGCAAATTCCGGAACTTCGCGGAATATATCAGCTTCGCCGAAAGCGAAAGCGGCAAGCGGATGCACAAACCGCTGCGCTGTCCGGCAGCGGAATTGCGGCCGGACAGCGACATCTATGTCCACAACGGCGATAACCAGACCAATCTCGATACCGGCCGCATCGGATCACGCCCGCTTCCCGGCGTTTTTTCCGGAAAGCGGGCGTAAAAGTATGCCGATCAATTCTTCCGGCCGGCGGCCAGTTTTTCGAGATCGGCGAGAAATTCGCGCCGAACTTCCATGAAACGCTGTGGATCGGTTTCAAAATTGACCATGTCCCGGCCGAGCCGTCCGGTATACCGGCGCGGGTCGCCGCCGAGCTTTTCATACAGTTTGAATGCGTCGAAATCCTCGGCCGTCTCCCGCAACTGCTCCCAGCGCATCGAACTGGTGATCTCGGTTGTATAGGGATCGAAGTAGACCAGATACCCTTCCCCCGGCCCGTATCCGTCGACGAACGCATCCTGATACGGATTGCTCCTCTTATCCCACGACCACGCCCATGACCACTGGTTGAAACCCTCGCAGCCGAGGTTGTAGAGGATCGCGCCCATGGTGCGGGTGCAGAGCAGCGAGCGGTCGAGATAGCTGGAGAAATTGTTGTACACGATCGCCCTGCGTCCGGCGGCGGTCGCGTTCCGGATCGCCGCATCCATCCCTTCGTTGGCGGTCCAGGCGGGAACCACGATGTCCACATCCGGATATCCTTCGATCAGTCCGGTATGGGTCAGGGTGTTCATGTAAACCAGCTCCGGCGCGATCTTCTGCAGGTGTTTGTACACGTGCCTGCCGTTGGCGAACATCACCGGGTCCGGTTCGTCGCGGTAGATGAACTGGAACTGCCCGATCCACCCCTTTTCGGTCAGGTGCCGGACCAGGTTGCGCAGGACCTTGACCGCGAACGCGTTGAATTCCGGGTCATCGAAATTCCAGTAGCGTTTGCGCAGGTCCTGAATCCTGCCGAAGGGATTGTATTTCACCTTGCCGTCGCGGCCGTACAGCGGCGCATCCAGCGGAATATCGGCGGACATCACACGCCAGTTGCCCTTGCCGTACACCTTGTCCAGCATCTCCGGGAAACGGTCGAAGGTCGAATAGTCGATCTCCACGCCCCCCTTGCCGTCATCGGTGATCCGGATATTGTTGCGGATCTCCCACAGCGGCGGGTCCCCGAAATTATAGGCGCGGTGCTCTTTCATATTGCGCAGCACCTTTTCAAACAACGTCCAGTAACGCGGGTCCCGGAATCCCGGCTGTTCGGCAAAACCGGCCAGATTCGCCAGCAGCCGGGCGGAACCCCAGGTGCCGAGGCGGAAAATCGGAACTTCCGGCAGCGCGACATCGTAGACGCGCATCTCCACTTCCAGCGGCTGTACGCCGAACATGGTCTGCACTTCGACGCGGCCGCGGTAAAGGCCGGGCTTCGCGCCGGCGGGCACCCGGACCGTCAGCCAGACCGGCTGCGAGCGGCCCGGCTCCAACATCGTCGTATCATCATTCGAGAGCATATCGGGGAAAGTTGCGGGGGCCGGACGCAGCAGCGGGCTTTTCGGATTGCGGTAAAAGCCGACGGTGTTCTGCGAGGCGTAGATTTCCTTTACGAAATTCGCGGTCAGTTCCGTCAGTTTCGCCGCCGGATCGTTTTCATGCGCCGGCGCATTGAGTTTGAGCCGGACCGGCCCCCGGTAATCCAGCGAACTGATCACGAACTGCCCCGGCTCATATTCGTTGCGGCAGGCGTCCAGCCGGATTCTGTTCACCGGCTCGCCGTCGGGAAGGAGCCGGTCGCTGAAGATATTGTCCAGCGCAGTGGCCCCCCAGACCAGCGGCAGCCGGACTTCCGCGGTGCGATTGCCCCAGAATGAAGTCCGCACCGACGTCTTGCCGAGCCGGCGCAGCCGCTCTTTGTCCAGTTCATTGCGCAGCGTCCTGGCCTCCGCCGCCAGCGAATCGAGCTGCCGCGTCGACTGCTCCAGCTCCGCGCCGCGCGCCGCTGGCGGGACCGCCGCCAGGCGGGAGGCGAGAGCCCGGTACTTTTCGCTCAGCCTGCCGGAGAGCTGCTCCCGCTGGGCGGCGGCGGGCGCGAGCGTCCTGAGGATCATGCCGCGCCGGAACTCCAGCTCCGGGTTGTTCTGCGGAGCCTTGACCAGCCGCCGGAACTCCTGCCTGATCCGGTCGGCTTCCAGTACGACGTTGTAGATTTTCACATCGTCGATCACGCCGTGGAAACCGCCGAGTTCCCTGCCGCTCAGGGAGCCGATCGCCAGCTCCGCGCCGGCGTTCAGCCTGACCGGCTTCTCCAGACTGGTGCTGCGGACCAGTTCGCCGTCCATATACTCCCTGACTTCACGCCCCCGGATCACCAGCGCGCCGAGGTGCCACAGCCCGTCCGACCAGCCGCTTGAAGCCTCGTTCGGCGGCAGGACGGAAAAAAGCCGGTTGTTGTCGACTCCGAACCGCCACCCCTCCCCGCTCTCCGGGTTTTCGGCGCTCGCGACGGTCCGCAATCCCAGCGGATGTGTCGATTTGAACCAGACCAGCAGCGTCATCCCCTTTTCTTCATCCAGCTCCGGCATCGGTCCGCAAAAGACCGAATTGGTCGCGCCGTCCAGCAGGATTCCGCTGCCGTCCAACGCCGGCGCCCACGCGACCGGCCCCCGGAACCTCCCCTTCCCCGCCGCTCCGGCCCGGTTGCGCACAACCGTACCGGCCCCCTCGTTCAGGTCGTAATGCACGACCGGCGCGGCCGAACCGGCCGCCAGTGAATATGACATCAGGACAGCCGCCGCTTTCCACAGGAACTTTCGATGAACCATTTCACACCTCACAATAATCCGGATTGATCTTTTGAAATTTTCCCTTGCCTGATATTATACCATATTTTTCCCCGCCGCGGAATGCCCGAAAACATGTTTTTTGTATCTTTTCGTGTGTTTTTCGCTGTCCCTCCAGTCGCCATAACCGTTCTATTGTCGGAATTGTCTCTCTTTTCTGACGACTCGTCCTCTTTCACTTTTCCTCTTTCCCGGGGTATAATATAGGCAGAACCAAACCAAGCGAAAGGAGTTTCATCATGAAAAACTGCCGCTCTCTGCCGGTCGGCTCCGTCAGGCTGGCCGACCCGTTTCTGGCCCATCGGGTCGAAGCCGATTACCGCGTCACGATCCCGACTTCCATCGACAAATGCCGGGAGACCGGGCGCATCGACTCCTTCCGGCTCAACTGGAAGCCGGGAATGCCGAACCGTCCCCACATCTTCTGGGATTCCGATTTCGCGAAAGTGATCGAGGGCATGTGCTACGCCGTCGCCCTGCACCCGGAAGACCACCGGATGGCCGCCGAACTCGACGGCTATATCGACCTGATCGTCTCCGCCCAGCAGCCAGACGGCTATCTCAACACCTACTTCACCCAGGTCGCCCCGGCGGAACGCTGGAAAAACATCTTCGACTGGCACGAGCTCTATTGCGCCGGTCACCTGATCGAAGCCGCCGTCGCCCATTACGAGGCGACCGGCAGCCGCAAATTCCTCGACGCGATGTGCCGCTGCGCCGACTACATCGGCACAGTCTTCGGCCCGGAAGCCGACCGGATGCACGGTTATCCCGGTCATGAGGAGCTTGAGCTCGCGCTGTGCAAGCTCGCCGACGCGACCGGCAACGACGCCTATTTCCGGCTTGCGAAATACTTCGTCGACGAACGCGGCAAATCCCCGAATTTCTTTCAGCAGGAGGACCCGGGGCGCAACGAGGGGCAGCTGAAAAACCGCCAGGCGCACAAACCGGTCCGGGAACAGCGCGACGCGGACGGCCACTCGGTGCGCGCCCTCTACCTCTACGCGGGCATGGCCGACGTGGCCGAACGCAGCAACGACGTGGAACTGCTCGATGCCTGCAAGGCCCTGTTCGACAGCATCGCCGAAAAGCGCATGTACATCACCGGAGGCTGCGGCTCGACCCTGATCGGCGAGGCCTTCACCGTGGACTACAACCTTCCCAACGATACCGCTTACGCCGAAAGCTGCGCTTCGATGGCGCTGGTCCAGTTCGCCAAACGGCTGCTGAACATCACCCGGCAGGGGCGTTACGCCGACGTGATGGAGCAGGTGCTCTACAACGGCGTCCTGAGCGGCATCTCATTGCAGGGCAGCGAGTTCTTCTACGCCAATCTGCTTGAAGTCAGCTCCGACACTTTCACTTACGGGCATATCCGCAAGGAGCGCCAGCCGTGGTTCGACTGCTCCTGCTGCCCGACCAGCTTCTGCCGGTTCCTGCCGCAGCTCGGCTCCTTCGCGTGGTCGGAAGCGGAAAACGAACTCCGGCTGAATATTCCGGCGGCGGGCAGCGTCAACCGGAACGGCATCGGAATCGAAGTCGGCGGCAGCTATCCCTTCGGCGGCGAAATCCCGGTCACGGTCAAGTCGGCGGGAAACTTCAGATTCGCGCTGCGGATTCCCGGCTGGTGCCGTTCCTTCCGGCTCACGCTGAACGGCGAAGCGGTTTCCGCCGCTCCCGAAAACGGCTACATCACTCTTGAGCGCAACTGGAACGCGGGCGACAAACTCGAACTCACCCTCGACATGCCGGTCGAGGTCATGCGGGCCAATCCCGCCGTGACCGCCGACGCCGGACGCATCGCACTGATGCGCGGGCCGCTGGTCTACGCGCTCGAAAGCACCGACAACGGCCGGGTTCTCTCCCGGCTGCTGATCGATACGGAGGCGGGCTTCACCACCGCTCCGGCCCCGAACCTGCCCGACGGCGTTCTCGCGATCCGCGGCGAGGCCCGGCTCGAAAGCGACGCCTCGGAAGGGCACCTCTATTACCGCGCCGCGCCGCAACTGGAAAAGGCCGGCTTCACCGCGATTCCCTACGCCCTCTGGCAGAACCGCGGTCCTTCCGACCTGCTCGTCTGGATGCGGTGCCGGTAACCGGTCCGCTCCCGCCTCCCGGGGCTTCCGCCCCGGGATCAGTGGTAGATGACCAGAGCCGAAGCGTAATCACAGCCGGGAGCGAGACGGGCGCCGTGGGGAAGCTGGGCCTCCAGATAGACGGTATCGCCTTTGACCATGCGGCGGGAATTGTCGGCGGAGCCGATCATATAATCGACCTCCCCTTCGAGCAGCACGAAGAACTCCTGGCTGTCATGCTGCATGAGTTCGCGCTGCTTGTCGCTGCGGCGGTATTCGAGGAAAAACGGATTCATATTGCGGTCGGTTTTCTCATAAGCGAGCGCGAAGTAGCGGATGCCGTACTCCGCCCCCTGGTTGCGGTCGATGAATTCGCCTTCGTCAAGGCGGCCGAACACATATTCCGGGCTGGCGTTTTCGCTGCGGAAAAGGTCGATCATTTCGACGCCGAGCGCCGCCGCGACCAGATTCAGCGCGCGCAGCGACGCGCCGGTGCGGAAGTTTTCCAGCCGGGAGATATAACCTTTGCTCAACCCGGAACGGGCCGCAAGCTGATCGATGGTAAGCTGCTGCTGAAGGCGAAGTTCCTTGATCTTGTGGGCGACATTGACCAGATCCATCCGAATCACTCCTTGAAGTAAGGCTCCATCCGGTCGAGCAGCAATTCGAGGATGCCTGCTTCATAAGCCAGATCAAGCACGGTGTAGCGTTTGCGAATCAACTGGGCGCGGCGGAAGCCGTCGCGGAAATCCGCCCGGGCAAGGCCGATTTCCGCCGGATGCACCGGGCATCCGGCCCGTTGGAATTGTCGTTTCATTTCATTGAACGGGATCAACTGCCGAAGTACGCGCTCTCCCATCTGCTCCCACTTCGAAGCGATCAGCGAGCGGCGTTCCAGCAGCTCATTGCCGGACAGGAATTTTTTCATCGCGATTCCGGCGGCGTCGCCGTAGACGCCGCGCGACAGCAACGCCGCGATTTCCCGTTCGCGCTCCTCCGGGCCGGACGGCGGCGATGCGACGCGGTGCAGTTCGGCGGCGGAGAGGCGAAAGGCTTCCGTCATCATCGCAGTGACGGCGAGCGTGCCGATGCCGACCTTGAAGCCGTGGGACGCCTCGATCCCCTCCATCTCCCACACGTGGCTGACCAGATGCTCCGCGCCGGAGGCGGGGCGGGAGTCGCGGTAGAGCTGCATCGCGTAACCGGTGGCGGCGAGGCCGAGAAATATCTTTTCGAGGTCTGCCGGTTCACTGAGCCGGTCACGCAATTCGGGCTGGACCATCTGCCAGACTTCGGGCCGGACCGGTTCAAGGCCGAGGGTGTCCACGATCAGCCAGTCGGCCCCGGCCGGAATCTTCGCGGCGAGGTCGGCGTAACCGGCGGCGGCCATCTCCGGCGGAGCGGCTTTCAGTACATCGGTATCAGCGGCCAGCGCCAGCGGAGCGGGACACGGGAGAGTCTGCTTGAGCCCGTCTTTGACCAGCGACGCGCCGGAACTGGTGAAGCCGTCCACCGAAGCGGCGGTCGACACGCAAAGATAGCGCCGGCCCGCGACGAAAGCGGCCCGTTTCACGAGGTCGTTGACCGTGCCGCCGCCAACCGCGACCGGAACCGCATCCGGAGGCATCGCCGCAACCAGCGTATCGACATGGCGATTTTCGGCATGCAGCGGCGGCGAGGCGGGGAAAAGATACGGTCCAACAGGCGTCAACCCAGCTTCCCGCAACGAGTTGAGCACGCCTTTCCCGGCAGCTTCCCAGGTATTGCCGTCGGCGACGATCCACGGGCGGCGGCCGGGAAAAAACTCCCGGCACAGCCCCGGCACCGCAGCCAGCGCGCCGGAATCCAGTATGAAACATTCGGTTTCAAGGCCGGGAGGCAGGGAAATCCGTCTCATTCTTCACTCCGCGAGTTCGCAGCCGAGCGCGTAGGCGCGGTTGCTGGTCAGGGAGTCGACGTTCATCGCGATCAGGCGGCGGGCCTGTTCCACGGCGTCAACCGTCCACACATTGAAGCTGTAACCGGCGGCGTGCATGGCGCTTACGTGCTCCGCCCCCACAAAATCAGGATGGATGTCCACGCCGTCCACACCGAGTTCCCGGACTTTGGCGACCAGTTCATCCGGCGTGAAACGCGCCTGAGTGTGACAATCCCACGGGCCGATCCAGTTGCAGAGCAGCCAGTAGGCGTTGTGAGCCGGAAACAGTTTCTTGACCGAAGAGATCGTCGTTTCATCGAAAGCGATGAAGGTCAACTGTTCCGGCCGCCATGGGCCGGCGGCGAAAACCGCTTTGAGCCGATCGAGGATCGGGCCGACGCTTTTAAGCTCAATAAAGATTTCGCCGTCTTCCGGCATGGTGCGCAGGACTTCGCCGAGGGTGGGAACACGGGTGAATTTCCAGGCGTCCCCTTTCCACTTCCCGGCGTCGAAACTCCTGATTTCGGCCAGCGTCAGTTCGGCCAGCGGACGGTCGACGCCACAGGTGCGCTTCGCATTGTCGTCATGCATACAGACCACCTCCCCGTCGCGGGTCAGGTGGAAATCCCCCTCGATGCATCTGGCGCCGCGCGCCCAGGCGAGGGTGAAGGCTTCGAGAGTGTTCTCCGGGGCGGCTTCGGATTCGCCCCGATGGGCGACCAGTTTGACGGACATGATGACGGTTCCTTTATTTTACGCAGTCACAGGAAAATATAACGTTCACTCCGGTATTTTCAATATCGGCGAGCAGGAGTTCACCGCATTTTACCGGAATTTTCACTTCCATTTGATACAGCCGGTTCAGCAGCGGCGCGATGAACCGCTTCGGCAGCGCAGCATCGGTGCGGACCGGCAGACAGGGCAGCAGATCTGAATCACAGCGGACCACGGCGGTGACGATCCGTCGCGGATCGTGCAATTCATTCTGTGCATAGGCGACGCCGCGCGGACAGCGGTTGCCGGTAATTTTCCATTCGCCGTCTGCGGTTTCGCGGGAAGCGGCCAGCCGGCAGCCGGTCGGGCAGGAGATGCAGATCAGGTGTTTTTCTTCCATTCTGTCACGCCTCCAATTCTGTTTCCAGTGAAAATACCAAATCGCCGGAGCGGTTCAGCAGCGTTCCGGGAAGCTCCACCTTGATCATTTCGGCGGGCCGGATGCCGCGCAGCCGGCGCTTCCAGACGATTTCACCGTCGAGCCGCGCGGTCAGTTGCGCCGCGTCGGCGGTGATCAGCGGCCGGAAAGAGAATACCGTATTCAGATTGCGGCTGAAATAGCCCGGCACCACATATTTCAGATTGGCTTCAACCCGGACGCGGTTGCGTTCCGGCGGAGGCGCACCGTCCAGATAACGGAGCGCCGCTTTCGCCGCCAGCGCCGCTTCCTCCGAGACGAAGTCGACGAGGTCGTGTACATGCAGCACATTGCCTCCGGCGAAAACTCCCGGCACACTGGTCTGGAAACCGGAATCCACCCGGGCGCCGCCGGTAGCCGGATTGAGTTCGACTCCGAGCTGTCTGGAAAGTTCATTTTCCGGAACCAGCCCGACAGAGAAAAGCAGCGTATCGCATTGGATGCGAAATGTTTTTGACGCGTCTGGGATGCCGTCCGCCAGCGGCGCGACATCGACGTATTCCACCCGCTTCGCCCCGCCGATGTTGGTCACCGCATGCTCGAGGTAGAGCGGAATTCCGAAGTCGTCGAGACACTGGGCGATGTTGCGGGGAAGCCCCGAGGGCTGCGGCATGATTTCAATGACCGCCTTTACCTCGATCCCGCACCAGCGGAGCCGCCGCGCCATGATCAGGCCGATGTCGCCGGAGCCGACGATCACCGCGCTGGTGCCGGGAAGCACTCCATCCCGGTTCAGCAGCTTTTGCGCGCTTCCGGCGGTATAGATTCCCGCCGGACGGGTGCCGGGGACCGCAAGGTTGCCGCGAGTGCGTTCCCGGCAGCCCATCGCGAGAATCACCGCGCGGGCGGTGTAACGGACCACGCCCCGCTCCGCCGACAGCGCGACCAGCCCGAACCGGTTGTCCGGCAGGCGTTTTACATCGGTTACGGCGCTGCCGAGCGCAAAGACCGCACCGGCTTCTTCGGCGATCCGGGTGATGCGGGTCGCATACTCCGGCCCGGTCAGCTCCTCCTTGAAATAATTGATGCCGAAGCCGTTGTGAATGCACTGCCGCAGGATGCCGCCGGGCAGTTCCTCGCGGTCGATCACCACGGTGGAACGTCCGGCCTCGGCGGTCTCGGCGGCGGCGGCAAGTCCGGCGGCTCCGGCGCCGATCACCGCGACGTCGTATGTTTCTTCCTGAATCATAGCAAGTTGCCTCCTGTCATAACAGTACGGGCCGGTCGCCGAGGCGGCCGACGGTAAGACGGCTGGCGCCGCCGTTCTTGGTCAGTTCCGAAAGCGGCAGGCCGGTTTCGCGGCTGACGATTTCCATGATCCTCGCCGAACAGAAACCGCCCTGACAGCGCCCCATTCCGGCGCGGGTGTAGAATTTGATCCCGTCGAGGGTGCGATGGCCTTTGCGGACCGCTTCGACGATCTCCGCCTCCGAAATCTTTTCACAGCGGCAGACCAGATGGGTCCATGCCGGGTTTTCCTCATGAAGCCTGTCCAGCGTTTCAAGGGACTCGTGGCGGACTTCATGGCGTCGGGGCAATTCGTAATCGTACTCGCGCTTTTCGATCAATTGGAGGCCGCCGGTTTTCAACAGGTCCTTCACGTATTCGCCGATCGCGGGGCTGGCGGTCAGGCCGGGCGACTGGATGCCGGCGACCTGCACGAATTGCGGAACCTTTTCCGAAAGAGCGATATAGAAATCTTCTCCGTCCAGCACCGGACGCAGGCCGGCAAAAGAGGTGATGATATCGCGAGGCGAAACCCCGTCTACCATCCGGCTGACCAGCGAAACGATCCGCTGCATGTGGTCGCTGCTGGTGGCGGTGTCCTCCTTGTCATCGGTCGGATCGGCGGTCGGCCCGATCATCGTGGTTCCTTCCGCGGTCGGAATCACCAACACCCCTTTGGAATGCCGGGTCGGCACCGGGAAGATCACCCGCTCCGGCCGGGCGTCGCTGCTGCGGTCAAGCAGATATTCCTCGCCCTTGCGCGGATGGATCCGGAACTCCTCGCCGCCGCAGATCCGCGAAATCCGGTCGGCATAAAGCCCGGCGGCGTTCACCACGTAACGGGCGCGGACTTCGCGGCCGTCCGCCGCGGCCAGGCGCCAGCAGCCGTCCGCGAAACTGCCGGAAACTACTTCAAAATCGCAGTTCAGATTGACACCGTTGCGGACCGCCGATTCCACCAGGCTGAACACATAACGGTAGGGCTCAATGGTACCGCCGCCGGGAGCGAAGAAACCGCCGACCGCCTCCTTGTTCAGTTTGGGTTCGAGCTGCATCAGCCGGGCATGGCCGCACATTTCGAGGTTGCGCACACCGTTGGCGACACCCTGTTCATAGAGCCGCTGCACCGTCGCCATCTGTTCTTCGCTGAAGGCGACCACCAGTATCCCGTTGCGGCGGAACGGGAAACCAAGCTCGTACTGCAATTTGTCGAACATCAGGTTGCCACGGATTTCCAGCTTCGCCTTCAGTGTGTTCACCGGATGGTGAAACCCGCCGTGGATGATGCCCGAGTTGGCTTTGGAAACTCCGAAGCAGACATCGACGCACTTCTCCAGCAGCACCGTCGAAAGATTATAGTGGGCCAACTGGTACGCGGTGCTCGCGCCGGAAACTCCCGCACCGATCACCGCAACGTCGTAGATCATCATGGAACGATTCTCCTTATGCATTGAGCCACAGCTCTTTGAGTTCTCCGAGATTGCGCACGCGCATCTGCGGTGTCAGCTCCGGCGGCACGTCCGGTACCGCCTCCGACTCCGGGGTGACGTGACAGGTCAGCGCCCCCGCCCGCCGTCCGGCCGCGATATCGGTGGCGAGCCGGTCACCCACCATCAGGGTCCGTTCCACCGGAACGCCGCTGCGCGCCGCCGCCTCCTCAAGCATTCCCGGATCGGGCTTGCCGAGGACCTTGAGCTTCGCTCCGGTCGCCGCCTCCAGCATCCTGGTCAGCGCCCCGCAGTCCGGCAGCCAGGTCGGGCGGTCAGTCGGGCAGAAGAGATCGGGATGGGTCGCGAAGCCCGGCACCCCCTGTTTCAACAGCCATGCCGCCCGGCAGATTCGCGCATAAACCAGACCCCGGTCAAAGGCAACGACCACCGCGTCGGGATGCGTTTCGTCAACCGTGAAACCGGCAGCCTCGAATTCGGCGCGGATGCGGGGCATGGCCAGCAGGTAGAGCTTTCGGAATCCCGGATGATGCCGCTTCAGATAGTCGATGGTGTAATCGGTTGAAATGTAGAAGTTTTCCGCCGCCGCCGCAATTCCCATCCGGGAGAGTTTCCCGATATACTCCTCCGTGCTGAACGAGGAGTTGTTGGATAAAAAGGTATAGCCGATCCCCCGTTTCTCCAGAAAATCGAGGAACGGCGCCGTGGTCGGAAACAGCGTGTCGCCGTGATAGATCGTGCCGTCCATGTCCAGAAAGACCCGGCGGATTTGCTGCAATTGTTTCGGCATGGTTCAAATCCTGTTTTTTGTTTACCTTTATGTTTACTGAATATAAACTATTAATAAAATAAGTCAAGAGCAAATTGCATAATTATTTTATTTTTTGTAAACTTTAATGGAAACAAGCGGGTTTTCAACTTTTTACGGCGCAGACTTGAAAGCGGGAGCGCCTAAAACTATATTACCGAATACAGTGGAACAATCTAACGGCGACGACAAGGAGGAGCTGGATCATGAAAGACGCACTCAAGATTTATTTTGCAGGAGACCTTTTCAATCATAAGGACCTGACCGGAAACGCGGCGCTGGCTTCCCGGCTCACCGCCGCATCGGGAAACCGCTGGAAGGTCCTGCTGCCGCAGGACAGCGAAAGCAACTGCGCGCGTGCCGTCGAGGAGATCCGCAACCGCGACCTGGAACTGCTGTTCCAGTGCGACGTGCTGGTCGCGAATTTCGATGGTCAGGAGCTCGATTCCGGCACTGTGGCGGAGTTCATGTATGCGAAGTTCCTGGACATTCCGACGGTGTTGCTGCGGACGGACTTCCGCAGCTGTTCCGACCAGCAGGCAGGCGGGGAACCGTGGAACCTGATGTGCTCCGGCTACCCGCGCACCCATTCTCTGATACTGCACGGCATGACCCTCTATCATGAATGCTTCAATCGCGAAGGCAGCCTGGAAGAGAAAATGGTGATGTACCACGACCGGATCGCGCGCAAGCTGATCGCCGAACTGGAAGCCGTCATCGCCGAACCGCCGTGGCTCGGCCGCGACATTGCCGTCGACCATTACCGGCGCGCGGTGCAAAGCGCGGGGAACGGCTTGGAACGGCTTCTGACCGGCGAGGTGCTCGCCGCACTGGTCGCCGGCAAGATCAGCCGAGGGATGTTGTAAAATTACTTCTGCGGCAGGATGAAGCTCTCGAAGTTCCTGTAAAGCTCATCGAGCTTGTTCAGATAGTAGGCGGTATTCTCGTCGCGTTCTCCTTCAGGCGCGTCGGCGAGGAGTTTGGCGTTGTCCACCGCCGATACTTTTTTCTTTTCCCCGGTGATGTAGTAGGTGACCTGATCGCCCGACTGGTAATCCCGCTCCGACCGGATCGCCAGCTCGAACGCGGCGGCGCGGCGGCCGGTTCCGGCGGCGAGCTTGCGCTTGTAGGTCTCCGGCGAATCGTTCAGCGTCTCGGTTTTGGCGAGATCGGCGAGCGGGATTTTCCGGCTTTCGATCGACCGGCGTATGCGGTCGTAAGCACGTGGAATCGCGGCGCGGTCATCGCGCAGCAGCGCGTCGATCATCTCCGCCATGAACCGGCGCTGGAAAGGTTCGAGACCGCGAGATTTCAGCGCCGCCCCGGTGATGCTGACGACACCGTCCGGCGACAGCAGCGCATAGTTCTTGCTCTTGTAGGAGAACATCGCGTCGTAGACCGAATCGAGCTCCACTTCGATTCCGGCAGGCAGAATCTCCTGGATTTTCCGGCCGAACTCCGCGGGCTTTCCGACGCCGGCGGGAGGCTGGAAATAGATGCCGTCGGTATCCATCTCCAGCACCTTCGCCCCCGCGCCGGTCAGGAAGTCAAGCATCATCGTCAGGATTTCGCGGCCGCGCGCGGTGACCCGTTCGGCCATGTCGAAGTCGTTGAAGGTTCCCTGCGAGAAACCGAGATAGCCGTAAAAGGAGTTGATCGTGATCTTGAAAGTGCTCTGCAGCGCCTGAAAATATTTCTTCTTCGCCGGGTCCTCCGCGGTGCGGGCGGCGTCTTTGGCCGCGAGCCGGAAAGTGCGCAGCGCCCCCAGCAGCCGGGGAAATTCACCGAGCTCGTCGCGCGAGGGCACCCACTTTTCGGCGAGGATGATCGACGGATACAGCGAACGCACGTCGCAGTGCCAGACGTTGCGGAAGATTCCGGTCGCGTCGGCGCGGGTCAGCGCCCCCGAAAAACGGCGCGGCGCTTCCGGCAGCGGCAGGCTGTGGCGCTTGCGCAGATATTCGCAGGTCAGCAGCGCATCGAGGCTGGTGCCGTTGCCCCGGATGATCACATTCTGGTATTTGAGCGGCAGCAGCTGCGTCTGGTAGAAATAACTCGGGCTGAGCACCGCACTCAACGCCTCGGTTTCACGCACGTCGTCGAGCGCATAGGCGAGCAGCGTGGCGTGGTCGGAATTCCACAATTCGGTGATCTTCGAGCCGTCGACATAGGTTCGCTCGTCGGAGGCGATCCTGAAGTGCTTCGCCAGATATTTGAGGTTGTAGGATTCGAGGTTGCGGTTCGCGCCGTCATAGAGCATCGCCAGATGGAGGGTGTCCACCACATGGCGGCCCCATACATCATACCGGCTGTAGTTGATGATCCGGTCCGCGATATTGAAACGGCTGCTCCGCTTTGAGAAGGTCGAACCGTCCCGCCCCAGCGCCAGCTTCACCTTGTGGCGTCTGGCGCGCGCTTCGAGGTAAGGGAGGTCAAAACGGCAGAGGTTATGACCTTCGATCACGTCCGGGTCGCGTTCGGCCAGCGTTTTCACAAAGGCCTGAATCAGCTCCTTTTCGCTCATGTCCTCCTGCGACAATACCAGCTCGAAGCCGGTGGAGTCGCGCATGGAAATAATCACGATCTCGTCGCCCTCGCGGTCGGAATTGGGGAAATCGTAGCCGGGCGTGGTCAACGTTTCGAGATCGAAGCTGAGCCGCCGCAGTTCGGAAAACTCCATGCCGCTGAACAGCCGGCTTTTCCCCTCCAGCAGCGCCTGCTGGCTGAGGTCGCGGAAAAAAGTCCAGGGGCCGTTCGGCGTCTTTTTCAGGTACTTCTGCGCGGCTTCGTAAGTCTTGACATCCGGGAACGAAGCCATCAGTTTGAAGGTCATATCGCCGGCCAGCGGCGTCGGCGTAAAGGCCCCCTCGAACTGGCTGAGCTGCTCCGGGGAGCTTAACAGGATGAACGGCTTGAACGGTTCCTCCTCGGTCCGGAAGCCGTCGCCGTCGTGAAAGTAATAAATGGTCCGGTCGGCGGTTGTCTCGACTGCGGTGACTCCCTGCCGCCGGGTTTCGGTCAGTTGTTCAAAAAACATGGCGCTCTCCTCTTGGCTGAAATATTCCTGTAAAGGAGAATATAACAGCTTGAGAGGATTTTAGCAAACTGCCGCCTCGGATTTTTCATCGCCGTCACCTCCGGCGGCGGGCAATTCGATCACTTTGATCCGCCGCCATGCGCCGGTGCCGCGCCGCCACAGCATCAATGCCGCGTCGATGAAAATGTAGAAGGTGATCAGCATCCAGACCTCCGACACCGTCGCGTGGATCACGTAAACCAGCAGGATCGTGCCCGGAATCTGGATCAGCCACGAAGTCGCCATGCCGATCAGCAGCGGTATGCGCGTATCGCCCGCGCCGCGCAGGCTGCCCATCGTGATGAAACGGGTGCCGTCGAGCAGATTGAAGATCACCGCCCAGTGCAGAATCGAAATCACGTTGGCGGTGACCTGCTCGAAATTCATCCCGGTCGAACTGGCGTTGTGAGAACTGAACAGCCGGATCAGCAATTCCGGCGCGAAGATGTAGAAAAGCGACGCGGTCAGCATCCATACAAAGAGAAGCCGCAGCGAACGCCCCGCGATGCGGTTGGCCACATTGAGCTTGCGGCGGCCGATATACTGGCCGGTGATCACGCTGGTCGCATCCAGCAGACCGATCATCGGCATATTACCGAGCATATTGATGGTCAAAGCGATGCTGGTCGCCGCCAGCGCCTCGTCGCCGAGGTTGCCGATCATCATCACCACGATCGCGAACGCCGCGTTGCGGATAAAGGTCTGCAACCCCGCCGGAGCGCCGAAAAACACCAGTTTTTTCACGAACTCCCAGTGGAACCGCCGGTGCTCCCGGGTCGGGTATTCGCTCTGCTTCACGCAGAGGAACAGCGTAATTGCGGTGAGCATGGTAAAAAGGTTCGCGAAACTGTTGGCCAGCCCGCCGCCGAGGATACCGAGCGGCGGCAATCCGAGCTTGCCGAAGATCAGGATATAGTTGAGCGGCACGCAGACCAAGCAGCCCGCAACCTTGACCGCCGCAACCAGCATGGTTTTGCCGCGGCCGGTGAAAAACGACAGAAAGGCGGTTTCCATGCAGGTGAAACCGGCGCACGGCGCCATCGCGACGAAGTATTCGCGCTCATACTGGGCAATCCCGGCGGAGTGGCCGTTGTGCATGATGATCCAGCTTCCGCCCGCCGGAAGCGCGAACATCAGCAAGGCGGCAACCATCGCGCCGAAATAGAAACCGTTCCACGCCGCCCGCACACACCCGACCCGATCGTTCGCGCCGTGGAACTGGGCGACGATCGTCGCAGTGAAACCGGTGGTGATCAAAAAGAACGCCATCAGCGTAAAAAACATCTGGCCGGCGGGCATCGCCGCCGCGATCTCCTCCGGTGAATTCCATGCGAGAAATACCCGGTTGGTCAGCATCATAATGGTGTTGCTGGCGCTCAGAATCACCAACGGCCACGCGATTCGCCAGATTTCGGCATAGCCGCCCTGTACGGTAAGTTCGCTCTTCCGGAAGTAGCCGGAAAATGTTTTCAACAGACGTTCGAAGAAAAGATGAATCATAATCCAGAATTCCCGTTTTTGGACATCTACTTAATATAATGCGGAAATCCTGATATTCCAGCCAAGAAACCGAATACATTGCAAATCTTGAATATTCGGATATGCGACAGAGATTTCAAACGGATAATAGAATAAATAACGAAACCTTACAATGGATCAGCCGCTCCATTTCCTTCCGGCGTGGTCAGCCGCTCCAATTCCGTCAGGATCGCCAGAGCCTCTTCCCGGCAGGAACCGCACATTTCGGGAGTCGCCCGCAGCGAACCGCACACCGCCGGACGCTCCGGTGCCTGAAAGATTCGGCAGCGGAACTCCCGGTCCAGATTCACGCAGGGGACTCCGGCGGCCTTGCCTTCCGGCATTCCCGGAATCGGCGACGAGATCGACGGCGCGATGCAGCAGGCGCCGCACCCCGGACGGCATTCAAACGTATTTTCCATGACACAACTCCTCTTTTCAATATATCCGCCAATCCCGGATTATCCATGCCCATGTGGAAAACTTTGATGATTTTTTTCAGAAAAAAACGTTTTATCACTTGACATCCGCAATCTTTTTTGGTATAATAAAAGAGATGATAAAACGTTTGCCTAAGAGATGAATCCATCAGGAGCCATACATGCCGGGAACAGGAATCAGAACAGTCGCGGAGCTGGCGGGAGTTTCGATCGGAACCGTATCGAAGATCCTGAATCCGGGTTCCTCCGCCAATATCCGGGTTTCGGCGGAGACGCGCGAAAAGGTGCTCGCCGCCGCCGACCGGCTCGGTTACCGTCCGAGCTACGGGGCCAAGCTGCTGCGCGGCGAAAGCACGCGGACCATCGGTTTCGCGGTCACGCTGCCCGGCGACCACACCGATACTTATTTGTCCAATTACACCTTCCGGCTGCTGAACGGCATCGGGCGTGAAGCCTCCCGCCGCCACTATCAGGTACTGCTGATTCAGGGGGAGGATTACCGCTACTATATGGACGTGAAGCGGATCGACGCGCTGGTGCTGATCGGTTTCCCGCTCGACAGCAATCCGCTTACCGACCAGATGCGCGGGCTTTTCGAGCACTTCAACGCCCGGAATTATCCGTATGTGGTAATCAACAACCAGCTTCCCGGCGTCACCGCCGCCGGAATCGGCGTGGACAACCGCTCCGGGATGCGGCAGGTCGCCGAACTGATCCGGCGCAAGGGGTATGAAAGCGCCGGTTTCGTCGGCGAGCTGACCCCGAATCCTCAGCGCCATCATATCGAGCGCGTCCGTTGCCTTCGTGAATTCCTCGCCGGGAGCGGCTGTACCTTCGACGATGCCCGCATCCTGAACGGTTGCGGCAACGGTGTACCCGAAGTTCCCCGCGTCGGCCGTTACAGCCATGCCGACGGACAGGCCGGACTGCGTTATCTCCTGGACAACAAGCTGTTGCCGCGCTGCATCGTCTGCGGCAACGACGACATCGCGACCGGACTGCTGAAAGCCGCCCGCGCGCAAAAGCTGCGTATCCCGGAAGAACTCGCGGTCATCGGCTTCGACGACAATGAAAACGCCGAATATCTGGAACCCGCCCTGACCACCATCCGCCAGCCGCTTGAGGAGTTCGGCCGCCTCGCGGTCAGCCACCTGCTCGATAAAATCAATGATCCCGCCCGCACCATCCAAATGACCATAGAACCAGAACTGATCGAAAGGAGCACCACATAGTATGAACCGTTTTACATTAATAGAACTTTTAATAGTAATTGCTATCATCGCGATTCTAACTGCGATGCTTCTGCCGTCACTGAACAAGGCGCGGGAAAAGGCGCAAACCGCAACCTGCCTGTCCAATTTCAAAACCATCGGTCAAGCGACGGCCATGTATCAGGGAGACAGTGATGACTATTTTCCGAATGGCGGCAATGTCGGCAACCTGACCGCAGAACCGATTCTCGAAGGGCGCTGGTATCAGAAATTGGAACGTTATACCAACAACTTCCGGGTTTTCAACTGTCCGGCCATGGTCAAAGTTGCACCGGGGCATGAAGTCGCCAACCTCAAAGGTCAGGGGGTAGCGGGCTGGAATCCGGCTTGGGGACAGATTCCGCGCGGCCGAGCCGGAGTTGGCGCCAGCTGCTGCTCCGCGTTGAATACCAGTCAGTTCGGCAATGCCAACAGCGGAGTTCCAAACTATACGGTTCGCACCAGAAACCTGATCGACCAGATTCGGACCGTATATAAAAATCCCAGGCCGACACTCGGCAACGTGGTCTATGTCTCCGACGGCACTCTCGCCGTTTACAGCACGAAATTCAATGAAAACTACTCCATATTACAATTGAAATACTTCGTTCACAACAACCAGCGCAATATCCTCTATATCGACGGCCGTGCCGCCTCCAAAGGAGTCAATGACCTGCGAGGCTGTGAAAACGATAATGCGGCCGGTCCGATGTGGCGTGTCATTTACAGTAATTGAATCAGATAAGGGAAACAATCAATGAAGCTCAGACTATTTTTCATGGTAATGCTGTTCTCGGCCTCAGCCGTGCTCGCGGCAATGCCGCGGCTTACGGAATCCGGCGTGGAAATCGACGGCGGCACGATGGGGAAATTCATTTTTTCCTATCCGGGTTTCAACACCGGCGGCAAAACAGTCAAGCCGGAAGTCCGGCTGGACGGCGGCAAAGCCGTACTGACCTATCTGGCCGACCGCGCCCCGCGGATCGAACTCACTCTGGACGGCGACCGGCTGCGCGGCAGCATGAAAACCGCCGCCGAAGGCAAGCTCATCTGGGATATGTTCCTGCCGATCATGTTCGGCGGCAAGGGGGAATGGGCGTTTGGACCGGACGGAAAAAGCGGCGTGTTTCCGAAAGAGCAGCCCTCCAAGCCGCATCTCGCCCAGCTCCACGGCTCCTGGTTCCGCCTCACCGATCCGCAAAGTGCCGAATCCATCGTCATCACTCTGGACGGCAAGGGCTTCTGGCAGCTTCAGGACAACCGGGAGTGGAAGTGGAAAATCTTCCAGCTCATCCTCTACACCGATGTCTATCCCGGCTGCACGCAGGAGTTTACACTCACTTTCAGCTCGAAACAGCCCGAAGCCGTCCCGGTCCGGGTCGACCGTTTCGGCCAGCCGAAGAATCTCGACTTTCCCGGCAAGATCACCGATGAGGCGCAGTTGAAAGCCGACATCGCCGCCGACCGCGCCTATTACGGTTCGCTGCGGCCGCCCGAAACCGCGCCGTGGGGCGGCATGGCCGGAAGCCGCGGAAAATTCAATCTGAAAGCAACCGGTTTCTTCCGGCTGGACAAAGTTCAGGGGCGTGATGTGCTGGTCACGCCGGAGGGCGACCTCTTTTTCCAGCTCGGCGTCTGCACGGTCTGTCCCGGCGACGACCACACCTACATCAAGGGGCGCGAACAGATCTACGAGTGGCTGCCGAAGTATGAAAGCGAATACAAGACCGCTTTCCGGGGGCACTGGGCCACCGATTTCTCCTTCTATCTGGCGAACCGTATCCGCAAAACCGGCCGTCCTTACGAGCTGAATGAATGGAAGCGCGAGCAGATCAGCCGCCTGCGCAAGTGGGGCTTCAACAGCGACGGCGCTTTCACCACATACACTCCGGTCAATGCAGCCGTTAAATTCGGCCGCACGCCCGGGCTTTTCAAAAAGGCGGGACTGGTCGGCGATATCGGCGATCCTTTCGACGAAGCCTTCCGCCGGGAACTGGACGAAAATTTCGCCCCGATCGCCGGCTTCAGGGACGATCCGACCATCATCGGCTACTTCATCGCCAACGAGCAGCCCTACGGCGATGTGGCTCGCAAGGTTCCGGGCTTCGACGGCAAAACGGCGGCAAAGCGCGAGCTGGTGAAACTGCTGGAACGCAAATACGGCGCCATCGACCGCTTCAATGCCGCATGGGGCCTGAAAGCCGCCAACTTCGACGCACTGAACGACCTGCCGCTGCCGGTGCAGACCGAGGCGGCGTGGAACGACATGCAGGAATACAGCCGGCACTTCTTCGACGCCTATTTCGGGCTGGTTGCCCGGACCTTCCGCAAATACGATCCGAACCACCTGCTGCTGGGCGCCCGTTTCCTGCCCGCCAACATCAGCGTCGAAGCGGCGGTCGAAGCGTGCGGCAAATACTGTGACGTATTCAGCATCAACTACTATTCCCGTTCCATCGAGCCGGAATTTCTGGAGAAGATTCACCGGCTCTCCGGCAAGCCGCTGCTGCTCTCCGAATGGAGCTTCGGCACCGCCGAGCAGGGACTGGCGGGCGGTGTGATCGACACCCGCAGTCAGACCGAGCGCGGCCACGCCTACCGCAGCTACGTCGAGGAGGCGGCCGCCCTCCCCTATGTCGTCGGCAGCCAGTGGTTTTCCTACCTCGACCAGGCGTTGACCGGGCGGTACTTCCAGCATTACAACGGCGAGTGCATGAATATCGGTCTGGTCAATGTGGCCGACCGGCCGTTCAAGGAGTTTCTGCATGAGGCGATGAAAACCAATTACCGGATCTACGACCTCAAACTCGGCGCCGTCGAACCTTTCGTGTGGCGCGCCGCCGGCAGTGCCGGAAATCGCACTCCGAAGCGCCTCCAGATTCCGCGCGCCCTGCCCGGCCACCAGGTGGACGGCGTGAAAACCCCGTGGCCGGGCCGTCCCTCGGAGCGGCTCGACGGCTCCTGTCTCGTCACCGGCGCCGAAACCGGCGGAACCGGAGCCGACTTCTGGCTCTGCTGGGATGAGAAGAACCTGTATTTGTATGCCGAAGTTGTCGATTCCACCCCCGCCCGGAACAGCCGCACCGGCGCCGACCTGTGGCAGAGTGACTGCATCGAACTTTTCACCGGCGGCGAATCTCCCGACCGTTCCGGCCCGCTGCTCTTTTCCGACCGCCAACTGCTGATCTCCGCCGCCCAGCCGAAAGGCGGCAGCTGGTTTGTGAACCAGCCGGTTCAGGCCGGAGTGCAGGCCGTGGTAATCCCGAATGCCGGAGGCTATACGCTGGAGGCGGCAATTCCGTGGGAGACGCTGCGGATCAAGCCGGAAACCGGCCTCTCGTTCCGGTTCGACCTCGGACTCGACGACAGTAATGACGGGCCCAAACGGCTGCGCCAGTTCATGTGGAGCGGCGTAGCGAACAACAGCGCCGACCGTTCCAACTGGGGAACGGCCACGTTAGTGGATTGAAACTCACCGCCCGGCGGATTTTGCCGGGCTTTTTTCATCATCCGCCGCCTCTCCCGGCAGGGGACGGAAATCCTGAAAAAACTTCATCACCCCTTCCAGACTCAGTTTCTCCAGATAGAACCAGTTCACCGAACGGATACGGCAGAAGGTGTAGACCACCATTTCCCCTTCGGAGTCGCGAGTGACTCTCAAGCCGAACTTGCGCTCTTTCAAGTCGTTCCACAATTCCTCATTATCCAGCTTCGCGAACGTCGGCTCTTCATCGGAAGAACTGTAGCTGTGCAGCTTGGCGTTTGCGAAATCCCGCGTGGTGGAGACGATGATCTGCCCGGAATCATCCACGATCGCTTTTTCCAGCACATAATCCCCGCTGTTGCCGGAGGAGTGCAGCTCCTCGATCAGCTCCGACAGCGAAATATCCACAGCGCAGACGCCGTCGGCCCGCCCCTTCGCCGAATACAGCGGCACAGAACAGGAGATCACCAGCCCGATTTCCGGGATGCCGTCGATGTAAGGCTTCGACCAGACGGCGCGTTCGGCCTCGGGATTTTCCGGGAATCCGTACCAGACGCGGCGGCGCGGATCGTAACCGGCCGGGAAAGCGCCGCTGGCCGGATAGGCCACATACAGACCGTCCGCAAAGCCGAACAATACCCGGATGATCGGCGTGCCGTCCAGGAAGGCCGACCGTTTGAGCCGCTCCAGATTGCCGAGGGTGACCTTCGCATTCACCGGACTCTCCAGAATGGTCTGGAGCAGCCGGGGGATAAAGCGCGAGATCGGATCAAGCCGCTCCCGGAGCCGGGCAAGATCGGTATCCGGCGTCGTGTGGTAGGCGACCGCGTCCGGCGAAATCCGGCCGTGGTGAAATACCGAATCGACCAATCCGGGACAACCCTTCTCCCGGATTTCCGCCACCGGATAGAAGGCTGCCGAACTGTTGCCGTGCCCGCTCTCCTTGTGCACGTCGTAATCCAGCAGGAACTGCACATCCGCCGCCAGCGCATCGGTCATCTGCTCAAGTTTGGAGAACTGTTCATCCAGCCGGTAACCGGCATGGGTGCTGACCGAATAGGCCATTCCCAGCGCATAGTCCCTTTTGCGCATCTCCTCGGATACCCGGAACTCCCGGTACAGCGAAAACGCCAGCGCTCCCGCGCCGATCAGCAATGCGGTCAGCATCAGGATCAGCGTCATCCGGCGGTGGATATAACACCAGCGCACCGCCTTCATCGCCGGATTGTCCGGATTTGCCCGCACCTCCAGCCCCATCAGGCAGCGCCGCAGGTCCTCGGAAAGTTCGCCGATGGTCTGATACCGCTCGTCGCGGCTGGTGGCGGTCGCCTTGCGGATCACCGCTTTCAAATCCCGGTCGATCCGGACGTGGAAGCGATGCTCCAGCGGCTCCATCCGGCCATCCCGGATATTCTCCATCAGCTCCTGCACGGAGGAACCGGTGAACGCGCTTTTCAGCGTCACCGCTTCGAACAGGATCACGCCCATCGCAAAGATATCCGCCCGCTGGTCGCAAACCTCGCCGACGACCATTTCCGGAGCGAGATAGTGGGGAGTTCCGCAGATTCCCTTCTTGCCGTCCGGGGTCTCCGCCTCCTCGGGCTTCTCTCCGATCCGCCGGGCGATTCCCCAGTCCATGATGTAGGTTTCATGGTATTCGCCGATCATGATGTTGGCCGGTTTCAGGTCCCCGTGCATCACGTTGCGGCTGTGTGCGTATTCCAGCGCGTCGCAGACCTTGAGCAGCACATCCAGCCGGAAATGCAGCGACTTTTCCTCATCATAGGCATTGATGCCGTCCAGCCGGTAATGGGTGACGACCTGTTCCAGATAGCTTTTGAAATTCTCGCCGTTCACCAGCTTCATCGCCAGATGCAGGCCATTCTCGCGGTCGGAGTTCAACGCATAAATCGGCACGATCGCCGGATGATCCAGCTGGGCGGTGACCCGCGCTTCCGTCAGGAAAAGGCGGCGTTGCCGCTCCCTGCCGGAAAGCTCGCGCCGCAGGGATTTGATCGCCACCAGCCGCCGCAGCCTGCGGTCGAAGCCGCTGTAGAGCTTCCCCTGTCCGCCCTCGGCGAACTCCCGGCCAAGCTCGTAATTATCTTCGATCAGGTCGAGTCGCTCTTCGTTGCCCAGAAACGCGACCTCCTGCGGAGGCCGTTTGTCGCGCAGCAATTCGATCACGGAACCGACATCCCTGCGTTTCCGGAAGGAGAAGATACGGAACCCAAACAGCCGTTTTTTCCGTTTTCCGCCATTTTCCGCGGCAGAAGCGGCCCGGGGCAGCGGTTCCAGCGGAATGGTGCGTTCTCCATCCAGCGCAATCGTGGAGGTATCATCCAGTGGAACCGTTTTTTCCGGATCGAACTCTTTTTCCGTCATATCCAATTTATTCCTTGTCGAATCATTCCGTCTCATTGGCCGCACTCAGCGCGATGCCGAGCAGTAAACAACAGCCGAACAGCGAACTGCCGCCGTAGCTGATCAGCGGCAAAGTCAGCCCGGTTGTCGGCAGCAGACATAAATTCACACTGATATGAACCAGCGTCTGGATGCCGACCAGCGCCGCCGCGCCAAGCAGGTAAAGACGCGCTTCCCGCGCCAGCCCGAAGCGGAACGCCAGCAGCAGCAGCGACGCGATCAGGACCGTAAAACAGATCCAGACCGGCAGCACTCCGCACCATCCAAGCGTCTCCGCCATCGTCGCATAGGCCGAATCATTGTAGGCCAAAGGCAAATAGGCGTTGCTCCAGACCGCTCCGCCCAGTTTCGCCCCGAACCACCCGCCGCGCGCGATCGCCAGCTCGAACTGGCGGATATGCCAGCCGCTGCCCAGCGGGTCGAGGTCAGGGTTGAACAGCCCGGTGATCCGCCGCCACGCATACGGATGGCGCCAGACGAAGAGCGCCGCCGTGCCGACGCCCCCCGCCGCCAGCAGCAGCAAATTCCGCCACGAACCGCCCGACAGGAAGTACAGCGAAGCGAAAACGGCCAGATAGATCGCCGCCGTGCCGAAGTCCGGCTGGAGCAGGATCGGCAGCAGCCAGACCAGAGTCAGCAGCGCCCCGCCCCAGAAGCGGAGGTTGTCCGAGCGCAGCTTCGAAAACGCGATCACCAGCGTCAGCAAATAGATCCCCTTTGCCGGCTCCGTCGGCTGAAAGTGGAAACCGCCGAGCCGGAACCAGCCGCACATCCCGTTGACCCGCACTCCGAAAAGCGGCAGCAGCAGCAACAGCCCGAACGCTGCCAGCATCAGAATCCACGCATTGCGGCAGTAAAACCGGAACGGCACCTTCGAAGCTCCCCACATCACCGCCAGCCCGAGAATCAGGAACATCAGCTGCTTTCCCGCCAGCAGAAACGGCTCCGAAGCGTGCGACTGGCTGCTCACGATGGTCAGCAGCCCCCAGCCGCCGATCAGGAATGTCATCAGCAGCGCCAGAGTTTCAGGGCCGAGCAACGGCAGTTTGCGACTCCGTCGATTCATTGCTCCGCCTCCTCTCCGGCAGGACGCCGCATCAGTGTCTCCAGCGTCACGTCAAGCCTGACGTCTTCGCCCGGAGCCGGTTCCTCCAGCAGCTTCCAACTGCCGGCGATCCAGTTGCGGCGACGGTCCAGCATCACCTCGAACCGCCCGGGCCTGCCGCGCAGCCGGGCGTCGAACTCGGCTTCCAGCCCCGATGCGCCGACCAGTTCGCCGTTTTCCCTTTTTACCGTGCCCAGACGGCTCCGCGCCGCCGGGTTGCTGACCGCGATCCGCTCCACGCGCGATTCGATGCGGAAGGCGCGGTTGTTCTTCACTACCGGCTCCAGCGCCAGCAGCTCCGCGGGAGCGAGGTCGCGCTTGAGCAGCACCGGCGTCCCCGTTCCGGCTTCCGGAATTTTCAAATCCTTCACGGTTTTCCGGACCGCGTCAAAGGTTTCATCCTCCGGCGTCATGCCTTCCGGCAGCGTCAGATAGAGGTCGAAGTAACGCTCGCTCCAGACCAGCGTGCGCCCGGCGCGGTCCAGAATCCGGCCGCGCATCGCCGGGAGCGTACCGTGAAAGCGGGCCATCTTCTCCCCTTGCGCAATATACTCCGCGCTGCGCGGGCCGGCCAGCCAGACCGCGCGTAACAATGCCGCCGCCGCCCACGCCAGAAGCAGCGAAAAGAAAATCACGGCCCGAAACCGCCAGGAATCCCCTCCGCTCATCGTCCTCCTCCCGTCACTTTACGCACCGTCACCGGCGGAACCGGCAGCATCCAGCGTCCGCCCCCTCCGCCGCCATCACTCTCCGTCACGGTCTGTTTGCATATCCCCGGCTGTGAACATGGCCGCCGGCCTGGTGCAGCAATTTCGCCAGCAGCGCGTAATTGAGCGGGAAGGTCATCCCCCACGCCCTCCCCAGTTCACGCAGTTGCCGGAACCGCTCTTCGGAGAGGCGCGGCACCACCACCACCGCCGGAACCTCACGCCGCCCGGCCGCCCGGCGCAGCTGGACGACCAGCTCCACCGGATCGCAGGTGCGGAAAGGAGCCACCAGCACGAAACCGTCGTAATCCCCCTGCTCTGCCTCCTTCTGCATCGCCTCGGCGGTATCCACCGCCGTCACCGAGATCAGCTCCGCCCCGAGAATCCGTTTCAAAATAAAAACCTCGTCGGTATTGTCGTCGCCCAGCAGGATTTTCATCGGCGTACAGCTTCCCTCCGGCTCCTCGGAGCTGCCGTCCGGCTCCGACTGGCTCGACCGGCTGCTGCGCCAGTTGCCGGCCCGATTTTCAGCGGAATCGACCGTGCAGTCCTTTTCATCCAGTTCCAGCCGCAGGATGGAATACGCTTCCGGAGTACTCTCGACTTCGAGGCGGCAGCCGATTCTGGTCGCGATATCGCCGACGAAGCAGAGCCCCAGCACGCCGAGACTCTCCGAAGTCGGGTAAAGCATCGACGGATCGGCATTTTTGCGGTGTTCCAGATAGATCCGGGCCAGCTCCTCGCGGCAGACGCCGTGATGGCTGTCGCGAACCTCGAAAATCACCCGGTGACGCTCCGAATAACACGAGAGCACCACCGTTTCCCCCGGAGCCGACGCCCGGGCGACAGCCCGGATCAGGATGTTCATCAACTGGAACAGCAGCTCCCGGTCGGTCCGCACTCCCTGCGGCGCACTGGAGGAAAAATGGTTGACCAGCGTCATTTCGCGCGCCTGAAGCGACAGGGTGCTGCGCTCCGTCAGCTCCCGCAGGAAATCCGCCGTATTGAAAGATTCCAGATGGAGCACGCTCCATCGCTCGCGCGACAGCGAACCGATGTCGTCCATCCGGTCCACCCGCCGCGACAACGAACCGATCCGCTTGCCGATCACATCCAGAATGCGCAACTCCTCGCCGTCCGGCGTACGCCCCTCCTCGATCCCCTGCTTCAGCACCAGCGCCATCCCCTTGATGATGCTCAAAGGCTGCCGCAGCTCCGGCAGCATTCCGGTCAGGATGCGCAGCTGCAGCAGGTCGTGCCGCTCGATTTCGCGCTTCACCTCGGCTTCGCGCGCGAGGCTCAGCTTGAGCTTGCCCTGCAGATTCTGCTGCCGGTCCCGCAGGAAGTTCAGCGCGGCGTGCAGCGAACCGATTTCGTCGGCCTCCTGCTCGATCGCCGCCAACGGCTGGGGCATATCGCCGCCCGCGAGATGGTCGGTGAATTCCGCCATCCGCCGGACCGGTTCGACCACATTCTTCAGCAGTCGCAGGCACCCCAGCATCATGGTTCCGAACACTCCCAGCAGGCCGATCAGGGTCACCAGCGGCAGCGCGTCGCCGAACCGCAGCTCCGTAACGCCGAAAATTCCGCCGAAGAACCGGACCGTCTCACTGCCGCCGAAAATAAACAGCGGAATCACGGCAAACGCGGAAAAAAATCCCGCGACACAAAGAAAGGTGATGACTTTTTTTCTGATATTCATATCCTGCCTTGGTTTCAATTCCCGAGGGTATTCTTCACCGCCTGAACCAGCCGGAAAGTTTCCGGACCAACCCTTCGCCTTCATCTTTTCCTTCCGTTTCCGGCACCGCCGCCAGTTTCAGCCCGGCGATGATCTCCCGGTATTCGGGACGCTGTTCGGGCAGATAGCTGAGCATCCGGCCGACCAGCGCCGAAAACTCCGGCGTCACTTGCTTATTCACCTTGCACAGCTCCGGGTAATGCGGATTCGCGCGCCGGTCGAGCAACTCCTCCGGCGTTCCCTTCACGCCGAACGGCACCAGCTTCGTCATCGCCTCGTAAATCGTCACGCCGAGGCTGAAAATATCGCCGCGGTAATCCTCGCCGCCGTAAAGCAGCCGCTCCGGGCTTACATAGCCGGGGCTGGCCCAGCCGTCGCACAGCGTCAGCGCATCTCCGGTTTCCCGGACGTCCGCCAGGTCGAAATCCCCCAGCTTCGCCTCCCATTCCGAGGTCAACAGGATATTGCCCGGCTTGATGTCGTGATGCACGACGCTCTGCTGCCGCAGCGCAAACTCCAGCCCTTCCGCGATATTGGCCATCCAGCCGGCGGTCATCGAAACGTCGGCCAGGCCGTCCCGCCGGAGCAGCTCCTCGACGCTGCCGTTCTCCATATAACGCATCACCAGAAACGGCCGGCCTTCGGCCACGCCGCAGTTATAGATCGGAATCACGCCGGGGTGGTTGATCTTCGCGACCAGCTTCGCTTCTTCCAGAAACCGCCGCCCGCCGTCATTTTCTTCGCTCTCCTCGTTCAGGATTTTGACCGCGACGCGGCGCGCCAACTCCGGCTCCAGCGCCCGGTAGACTTTGGACATGCCGCCGATGCCGCAAACCTTCTCCAGCAGATAGCGGTCGAACCGCTTCGGGACCCGGAGCACGGTGCCGCACTCCGGGCACTCCACATGGCTGAACGGCTCCAGGTCGGTCACGTCCAGCTTCGCGTGGCAGTTCCGGCAGAACACCTTGATCGCATCCTGTTGCGCCATGCCTAACACCCCGCCTTCAGCGCCGGCAGCTCCGGCTCCAGTTCAAAGGTTCCGAGCGGATGGTCCTGCTCGATGATCCCGAATTCGATATCGGTACGCCCCAGCTCAGCGAGGCGGCGCTCGAACAGCGGCCGCACGATTTCAATTGAGTTGCACTCGCTGCTCAGGTGAGCCAGCAGCAGCAACTGCGTGCGCGGAGTCAGCAGATAGTCCAGCGCCGCGCAGGCCGCCATGTTGTCGAGGTGACCGTGCCGCCCCAGAATCCGCCGTTTCAGATAGAGCTGCCGGTCGGAATCGCGCAGCATCTGCGCATCGTAATTGCTCTCCAGCACCAGCGCGTCGCAGTCGCTGAGCCGCTGCATCGCCAGCATATTGATATCGCCGAGGTCGGTCGCGATGCCGATCTTCAGGCCTTCGCGCCGGATCACGAAGCCGACCGGGTTGACCGCGTCGTGCTGAACCGCGAACGGCTCCACCCCGAAGCCCCCGATCTGGAACTCCCCGCCCGGCTCGAACTCCAACACCCGCACCGGCAGCTTGCCTTTCTTGCGCAGGAAGTTCGCGGTCAGCGAGGAGGTGCATAAGGGGATGTCGAATTCGTCGCAGAACACCCGGCATCCTTTGGAATGGTCGTCGTGTTCGTGGGTCAGCAGCGCCGCCTTGATCTCCTCGGCATTAAGACCGAGAGTCCGCAGCCGGCAACAGGTCTCCTTTCTGGAAAAACCGACATCCACGATAATCGACCCGTCTCCGCAGGAGAGGACCAGCGCATTGCCTTTGCTGCCGCTGCCCAGCGCACTCAATCTGACCATTTTCTTAAAAAGCTCCTGAAAACTCCGAATTTTCGTCCGGAATCAAAAAATCAGCAAAATAAAACCGAAACGACTGGAAAAAAGCTGTTTTGAAATTTAAATTCTAATAAGGTAAAATTCAAACCGCAATCAGGTTCAATACAGCTTTTTTAATCATTATTTTCGATAATATACACGCATGCCGGGAAATCAGCAAACATTATCCACCACACTTCGCCAGGAACAGCAGCTTTCCGCCCGCCAGCTTCAGTCGCTGGAGCTTCTGAATCTGCCCGCCCTCGAACTCGAAGAACGGCTCACCCAGGAGCTGGCCGCCAATCCGCTGCTGGAAGCCGAAGTGCAGTCCGAACCCGTGGAACTTCCCGCGCAGCCGGAAGCTCCCGAAAAGGAAGATGAAAGCACGCTCGACGAGCGCGCCGTGGAAAACGAGGAGTGGGCCGACGAACTGCCGATGCCGCCCGGCACCGGGGAAGCCGGCTTCACCAACGAAGAAAACGACTTCATGCTCAACTCGCTCTCCGACGCCCCGACGCTGCAGGAACAGCTGTTTTCGGAACTGGCGACCTGTGATGCGACGCCCGAAGTCCGGCGGCTGGCGGAGGAGATCATCGGCTCGATCGACGACACCGGTTATTTCCGCAGCACTCCCGCCGACCTGGCGATGAGTGAAAACGCCGAGCTGGCCGACGCCGAAGCCGCACTGAAACTCGTGCAGAGTTTCGATCCGCCCGGCGTCGGCTGCCGCGACCTTGCCGAATGCCTGAAGCTGCAGCTGGAGCGCACCGGAGAACTGACGCCGCTCTACCGGGAAATTCTCGACCATCACCTTGAGGAGATCGCCCGCAACCACCTGCCGCAACTGGCCCGGACGCTTCGCATATCACTGGAGGAATTGAACCGGTGCCTTGCACGGCTGCGGCGGCTGAATCCCTATCCGGGGTCGGCGCTGGCGCCGGAACACGCCGATTTCGTAATGCCCGAGGTGTCGATTGTGCGCGGAGCCGACGGAGAATACGAGGTGGCGCCCCGCCGCAACGGCATGCCGCGGCTCTTTCTGGCCGAACGGTATCTGAAGCTGCTGGAAACCCCGGACCTGCCGGCGGCGGACAAGGCGTATCTGCGCGACAAGCTCCAGCAGGCCCGGGAGCTGATGCGCGCGCTCGACCTGCGCCAGAGCACCATCGTCCGCATCGCGGGCGTGATCGTCGCGACCCAGCGCGACTTCCTCGACAACGGCGTGGCGGCGCTGAAGCCGCTGACCATGAAACAGGCGGGCGAAATGCTCGAACTGCACGAAACCACCGTCAGCCGGGCGGTAGCCAACAAGTATGTGGAGACGCCGCAGGGGATTTTTCCATTCAAGTTCTTTTTCACCGCCGGTTTCACCGGGGAGGACGGCACCTCCGTCTCCAACCGGGCCGTGATGGAGAAGATCAAAGAACTGATCGACAAGGAGAATCCGGCCAAGCCCCTCTCCGACGAACAGCTAGCCCAGATGCTGAAAGCCGGGGGCCTCGCGGTCGCCCGGCGCACCGTCGCCAAGTACCGCGAAGGAATGAACATCCCCTCTTCGTCGCTGCGCCGCAAGCACATGTGAGCGGACGGGGAGGTTCGGTGCCTGCCCTCCGGGCAGCTTGTCTGTTATTGCGGCAATGCAAAGTCGAACATAAAACTCACGCACTCCAAAGACGCTTTGCGTCGCAGGAGCAAGCCCCCCTCAGATGCAGTAATCGAGGAATTCGCCGTCGCCGTTTTTGGCGCGGTAACGGTCGATGATCTCCTGAAGGGTGATTTTCTGCAATGCCTCACGGATCTGACTGTTGAGTTCCGTCCAGATTTCGCGGGTGACGCACGAAGCGATACGCGGACAACAATCGCGGGCGGAGACGCAGTCGACGATGCTGACCGGTCCTTCCATCACTTCAACCACATCGAGCAGCGTGATCTCCTTCGGTTCGCGGGAGATGCGGTAGCCGCCTTTGGAGCCGCGGATCGATTTGACCATGCCCGCCTTGCGCAATTCGATAATCAGGCGGCTGATGTACTTTTCGGAAATATGCTGGGATTCGGAGATGTCACGGATCATCCGCGGCTTCTCAGAATCGTTCAGCGCCAAATCCAGCAGGATGCGCAGACCGTAACGGCCCTTGGTCGAGATTTTCATACTGCGTTTCTCTGTTTATGATTTTATGAAATAAATTGACTGTTTTCACCGGCGTCCGAACCGTTTTTCGATCTCTTTGAAGGTAACGGTCACCATAGTCGGGCGGCCGTGGGGACAGAGCGTCCCCTGACGGCACTCGCCGAGCTGCCGCAGAAGCTCGCGCGCTCCCTCCGGCGAAAGCCGGTCATGCGCCTTGATCGCGGCGTGACAGGCGGCGCGGGCGACGTATTCAAGCTCCACCGGCATCTTGTTGGCCATATTGTCCAGAAGCTCCTGAAGCATATCCGGAATCAGTTCATTCAGCGGCCGATGCGTCGGCATCTCCATCGGCAGCGCATTGAGCATGACCGAGGTGCTGCCCATCGGTTCGATGTCGAAGCCTAACACCTCGAACACCTTGCGGTTGCGCAACAGCAACGAGCTCATCGTCGCGGGCAGTTCCAGAAGCTGCGGCAGCAGCAGCGGCTGAGCCGGAACTCCGGTCCGGGCCGCTTTCAACAGATGCTCGAACATGATCCGCTCGTGGGCTGCGTGCTGGTCGATCATCACCAGCCCGGTGCGGCCGGCGCACAGAATATAGGTGTCATCCAGCACGCCCAGGATTTCGGTCGGCCAATCCCCGTTGAAGGGGGCATCCGGATAGATGTGCTTTTCCGGCGGCACCTCGCGCGGCTGCGGCGTCTCCGGCGGCGGATCATTCAGGAACAACGGCTTTGCGCCGGGTGGAAGCTCCGCATCCGGTGCCGATTCCGTTGCCGCCGCTTCCGACGACTCCTTAAGTTCACGGACCGGCGACGGAGAAAAACGCGGCGCCGGCGGCGACGCAATGGCCGGAACAGAGCGGGACGGCGACGGTTCCGGTTCAACCGGCGACTCCTCCTTCACCGCCGACGGTTCCGGTGGTACAATGGGGGAAGGTATTGCAAACTCCTGCTGCTCAGTGTCCCGGACGGTATAGGAGATCTTGGCGCTGTCCAGCACCAGATGGAGGGGAACCTGACCGGAAAGCGGCAGATTTTCCGCCTCATCATTCAAGTAATCCACTTCGCGGGAGCGCTTCAATGCTTTGGAGACCGCGGCGGTCACCGCCCGGCTGATCGCGTATTCATGCTTGAACCGCACCTCCCGTTTCGCCGGATGGACGTTCACATCCACCTCCTCCGGCGGCATTTCAAGGTACAGGATCACCGGAGGGAAACGGCCCGGCTCATTCAGCGTCGCATATCCTTCGCGGATGCCGCGGTAGAGCGTCGGGGATTCGACCGCGCGGCCGTTGATGAACGTGCGCTGCTCCTTGCGCGAATTGCGTGTGAAGCCCGGTGAAGCGACGAATCCGGTCACACGGATGCCGTTTTCGGCATGATCGACCGGCCACATCGCATCCGCGAACTGCCGCCCGAAAAACTCACGGATCCGCGCCTCGGCGGTCGACGAGGCCGGAGAGTTGAAAACCAGCCGGCCATCCATGCGCAGCTCGAAGCCGACCTCATGGCGCGGCAAAGCCATCGACAGGACCATCTCCTCAATATGGTGCGCCTCGGTAGCGGGGGCCTTCAGGAATTTGCGGCGCGCCGGAGTGTTGAAAAAGAGGTCGCGCACCTGCATCACCGTCCCGACCGGACAACCGGCGGGCGCGGCTTCCAGCAGCCTGCCGCCTTCGACCCGCACCCGGGTGCCCTCCAGCATGTCGGAAGTCCGGGTCTGGATGGAAAAGCGGCTGATCGACGCGATCGACGGCAGCGCCTCCCCGCGAAACCCCAGCGTGGTGATCCGGTCGATATCCTCTTCAGTGAAAATTTTGCTGGTGCCGTGCGGTTCGATGCAGAGCAGCGCGTCGTCGCCGTCCATGCCGGAGCCGTCATCCGCCACGGAAATCAGCCTGGAACCGGCTTTTTCAATTTCAATGCGGATATGCCGGGCGCCCGCGTCGATCGCGTTCTCCACGAGCTCCTTCACTACGGAGGCGGGACGCTCGATCACCTCTCCGGCGGCAATCCGGTTGCTGAGCTGTTCGGACATCACTTTAATCTTGCTCATCGGTAACCTCGCTTTGCACAGGGGCAACCCAGTTGTTTCGCGGAATACAGATCACATCGGGCGGCAAGGAGGAGTTCCCCTTGCTGTTTTCCACCGCCCGGAGATAATATTCTTCTGCCTTATCCATACGGCCGAGTTCGCGGTAAGCCCGGCTGATATTGTACTCGAAATACGGGGTCTTGCCGTCCTTCCGCAATGCCCGCAGCAGCTCGGTGATGCCCGCCTCGATGTTGCGCATCCGGATCAGGGTCATTCCGAGATTGTTGCGCGCGGCGGCGTCCCCGCCGTTGCGGATCAGAAAAAAACGGAACAGATCGGCGGCCCGATCATACTGGCCGTTTTCATAGCAGCACACGGCCAGCAGCCGCTGGGCGCTGACGTTGTCCGGCTCCAGCTTCAGCAGACGGCTCAGCACCCGTTCCGCCTCCAGAAATTTCCGCCCCTGAATCAGCGTATTCGCCTGACTGCGCAGCTGCCACGCCAGCTTCGCCTGGGACGACGAAAGACTCTGCGGTGCGGAAGCCGGACCGTCGTAAGTCCAGATCACAATACCCGTCGCCGCGACGATCATCGCCAGCAGGAAGGCCGGAATGAGAAAACGGCGGTTCATCGCTGCGGCCGCCTCCGTCCGTCACCGGCGAAGTGGCAGGCGCAGCGGTGGCCGGGCGAAAGCACGCGGCTTTCCGGCGGCACCTCCCGGCAGCGGCGCTGCGACTCCGGGTCCAGCTGCGCGCAAAGCTCGCAGCGGTCGCTGAACCGGCAGCCCGCCGGAAAGTGTTCCGGCGGCGGCACATGCCCCGGGATCGTTGAAAGCCGCCCGGACTCCCCGCCGAGATGCGGCACCGCCCGAAGCAACGCCAGCGTATAGGGGTGTTTCGGCTGCTCCACCAGCTCCCGCGCCGTCGCGTATTCGACGATATTGCCCGCGTACATCACCGCGACATGATCCGCCAGCTGCGCGACGATGCCGAGGTTGTGGGTGACCAGAATCACCGCCATTTCGCGCTCACGCCGGATATGGTCGATCAATTCCAGTATCTGCGCCTGAATCGTCACGTCGAGCGCGGTGGTCGGCTCGTCGGCAACCAGCAGGTCGGGATTTCCGGCCAGCGCCATCGCGATCATCACACGCTGCTGCATCCCGCCGGACATCTCATGCGGAAAGGCGTCGATCCGCGTCTCCGGCGCCGGAATCCCGACGTCCTTCAGCAGCTCGATCACTTTGGAACGCACATCGGCAACCTCAGGCCGGTGCAGCTCCAGCACCTCGGCGATCTGGTCGCCGACCCGGAAAACCGGATTCAGCGACACCGAGGGTTCCTGAAAAATATAGGCGATTCCGCCGCCGCGGATCTTCCGGAGCCGCCGCGGGGGAAGCCGGAAAAGGTCGACCCGTTCCCCTTTCCCCGTCTTAAATTCGACACAGTCGGCGGAGGCGAAAGCCGGCGGCGACGGCAGCAGCCCGGTCAGCGAAAGACAGCTGATGCTCTTGCCGCACCCGGATTCGCCGACCAGCGCCAGGATTTCCCCGCGGGAAACCTCAAAGGAGATCCGGTCCACCACCGGCAGCATGCGCCCCCCGGAGCGGAACCGGATCGAAAGATTCTGCACATTCAATAACGCCATGACAACCACTTTCTCCTGTTCATAATGGAATATAACACGAAAATCAAGGATATTCCACAATATTTTCCTCCGAAAGCAGTAGAAAATCCCGGAAAAACGGTCTATATTACCATGAGCTTATATCAATAATAGTAAACGCGGCCTGCCGGGCCGAATATTCTGCGAGGACTCATGGAAAGAGTTTTTATCACGGGCCGGGGGCTGGTCACTCCGCTCGGAAATTCACTTGAAGTCAACGAAGCCGCGCTGCGGTCCGGGGCCAGCGGCCTTTCACAGGTGCCGGAATTCCTGGAACACCGGCTCGAAAGCGTCGTCGGCGGCGTCGCCGGCGAGGGACTCACCACACCCCTGATCGACCGCAAGCTGTTGCGCTTTGCTCCGCCCACCGCCGTGATGTCGGTGGTGGCGGCCACGGAAGCATTCGCCGAAGCGGAAATTCCGCTGGAATCCCTGCGGGAACGGAAAATCGCCATCATCGGCGGCACCGCCGGCAGCAATTACCGCGAAGTGTTCCAGAATGTGGACGACTATATCCGCAGCGATTACCGGCTGCGCCGCGTTTCCCCCTATTGTGTGCCGCGGGTAATGCCTTCCTCGGCCATCTCCAACCTCTCGCTGATCTTCGGGATCACCGGGGAGTCCTACGATATTTCAGCCGCCTGCGCGTCCAGCGCTCTGTCGATCCTGATGGCGGTGCGTTTGATCCGCGCCGGCATTTACGACATGGTGCTGGCCGGCGGCGCGGAGCAGATCGACTGGGTACAGGCGCTCGGCTTTTGCGCATGCCGCGCCCTGTCGAGAAAATACAACGATACGCCGGAACTCGCAAGCCGCCCCTTTGACCGGGACCGCGACGGTTTCGTGCTGGCCAGCGGCGCAGCCTACGTGCTGCTCGAATCCGAACGCAGCCTGAAAGCGCGCGGCGTCCGGCCGATCAGCCAGGTCTCCGGTATTGCGGCGAACAGCAACGCGCATGACATGGTCGTGCCGGATGCGGCCGCCTCCGCCGCCGTGATCCGCGAAGCGATCGCGGACGCCGGCCTGAAGCCGGCCGATATCGGTTACGTGAATACCCACGGCACCGGCACTCCCGTCGGCGACCCGCTGGAGCTGGCGGCCATCCGTGAAGTGATCGGCTCCGGCGCGGCGATCAACAGCACGAAATCGCAGACCGGGCACATGGTCGGCGCCACCGGGGCGGCGGAGGTGATCTTCTCCTCGCTGATGCTCGAACGCGACTTCCTTTCGCCGTCGATCAACCTCGATAATCCCGATCCCGAATTCGGCTGGGCGGACCTCGTGCGCGAATGCCGTACCGGCACGAAGATCCGCCACGCGCTGTCGAACAGCTTCGCCTTCGGCGGCAGCAACGCGGCAATCGTGATTTCCGACTGCAAATAACACAGCAGCTTAAAAATGCGGATGCTTCCGAAAGTCCGCCTGGCCTCGGGGGGCTGGAAATTAACGGTAATTCGATGATTTCCAACTCCCTGATCGTTTTCGGAAAGGTGAAAAGCAATGGGAAAAATCAGGAATATCGCAGTATACTGCGCCTCGCTGCCTGGGAATAACCCGGCCTACTGCAATGCGGCGGCGGAGCTCGGCAAGCTGTTGACGGAACGCGGCATCGGCCTTGTCTACGGAGGCTCCGACTGCGGCACCATGAAAGTTCTGGCGGAAGCGGTGCTGGCGAATCATGGAAATGCGACCGGAATATTCCCGGAAGGCTTCCGCGCGGAACTGCTCCATCCCGGCCTCACCCGTTCCATCATGGTGAAAGACCTCGCGGAACGCAAGGCGAAAATGCTCGAACTGGCCGACGCGGCGATCGCGCTGCCCGGCGGTTTCGGTACCTTCGACGAACTGTTCGACGCCTATTGCCTCTACAAGCTCGGTTATCACCGCAAGCCGTGCGGACTGCTGAACATCGCCGGTTATTACAACGGACTGATCCGGTTCATCGCTCACGGCGTCGCCGAAGGGTTGATTTCCCGGGATGACCGCAACCGGCTGCTGACAGCCGGGCAGCCGGGAAAGCTGCTTGAACTGCTTGAAGCCGCCGCCGTCTGAATTCTATATGCTCTTCCACGCGCCGAATGCGGCGAATGACGAATTCTTGTGCAGCAGCTCCACCCGGCTGAAACCGGAGCGGCGCAGCAGTTCCAACTGGTAAGTGACCGGGCGCGGCGAATCCTCCTTCGCGATCGAAGCGGCCACCTTGCCGCGGTATTCCGCGCCGCCGACGGATTCGAGATAGCCGCAATAGCGGTCGAACATCATCCGCTCCACCGCCGGAATCTCATGGCTGACCAGATCGGTGATCCAGACGCTTCCGCCGGGAGCCGTCAGCGCATACAGTTTTTGAAACGCCCGTTCCCAGTCCTCATCGCCGCGCAGGTGGTGCAGTACCGCCGCCGCCAGAATCACATCGAATCCCCGTTCCGGCAGCGCCGTCTCCCGAAAATCCCCCTGGATTCCGGTCACTTTGCCCGCTCCGGCCCGTTTGACCCGTTCGACGGCCCGCTCGACCATCGCCCCGGCCAGATCGACCAGCGTACACTCCGCGCCGGGAGCCAGCTCCAACAGCTTGAGCGTATTGTTACCCGCCCCGCAGCCGATATCCAGAATCCGGCGCACCGGATGTGTGGCAACAGCAGCAACCCGGGTGATCAGTTCCATCGCCAGCGGCGCGTCGACCGTCGAAACCTGTCCGGTGTGCAGATCGGAGAACCGCTCCACATCGTGCTCGAACCGCTCCCGGATCTCCTCGACACTGCTCTTATTCCGATAGGGCTCCATCCCGCTTCCTCCTTATATTGAATGATGCCATACAATATAACTCCGGCGTCCGCTTATTCAAATTATTTATCAAAATTAATTATAATTAACAAGGAGCTTGCGCACGGCGGCAATCAGTCGGGATAATACAGCGGCGGAACCGCCCCGGCCGGATTGTAAGGCTCCTTTGTGTATTCGCTCCGGCGGCGGAACTTCAGCGGCACCGGCGGCTGCCAGTTCAGCCAGGAGGCCGGATCGGTGTCGCGCAGCTCGCTTTTCACACCTTCGCCGTTGCCGTTGACCGCGGCGACCGCGTACTCGCAGACCCTGCCCGCACTGGGGACGGGATTGTCGGCGGAACCGGGGAGACGGCGCGGCGGAACCACGCCGGGAGCCCGGTCGGTAAACTGCCGGTCCGGCCCGGAGTAGACCAATTTCCACGCTTCCGTGCCGCGTTCGCGCCGGTAGAGCCGGTAGCCGGTCACGCCGAAGCATTCGCCCCAGGTTGCGCACACCTGACCGTCGCCAGGCTCCAGCAGCAGCCCGTCCGGGTGCTCCGGCGGCCGGTCCGTCACATACAGCGGATACAGCGGCGACGGCGGCGACATGCGGTTGCCGCGCAACGCGGTCAGGCGCAGATGCACCTTATGCCCGTTCGATAAATCCTTCACCTCCAGCGGCGAGGCACTCCCCTCCGCCGCCGTCGTCCAGCTCGCACCGTTGTCGGAACTGATTTCGAGCCGGTAGCGTTCCGCGCCGCCCGCCGGATTGAAAAAGACCTTCGCGCCGCCGGAAAAGTTCTCCGTGCGCAGCAGCTCAGGACGGGCGGGAGCTGCGGTTCCGGCGGTGTACTCCCACATGTGCCGTCCGGGGGCAACCGCCTTGCCGTCGGCTTCGACGCCGTCGATATGGAGCTTGCCGGGAACTCCGCCGAAGTCGAATTCCACCGCCTGCGGAGCCGTTCCCGCCACTGAGATCACGCCGGAAAGCCCGCCCGACGCGGTCCGGGTCAGCCCGGCGGCGGCGAGGTCGCTGCCGATCCGGATGCCGAGCTTGCCGCTGCGCAGTTCGCCGCTGCCGAAAAGTGCGAGTTCCAGCGACTGATCGCGCCGGTCGCGGACCACTCCGGCGGAACCGGAGAAGCTCACTTGCTTATCCTGATAGTGCAGCGGGCGGGTGGAGCGGAAGAACAGGTCCTTCGACTCCGGCGTCTCCACCGGATACACTCCTTCCGGGTAACGTCCGGTCTTGCGGAAATCGTACAGCTTGTTTTTCAGGAACGGCAACTCCCGCTTCTGCATGGTCGGCAGCTTGAGTTTGCCCTTGCGGTGGGTGACCAGCACCAGATGATCGCCGTTTTTCGGGGTGCCGTCGCGCTGGAAGCCGCGCGCGCTCGGCGTTTCGACCTCGCGCCAGTGATCCTGCCGGATCGAAACCGGATTCAGGAACCAGAAATCCGGGAACTCCCCGTCTTTCGGAATAAACCAGCTGAACCGGGTGTTGCCGCGCACTTTGTCCAGCAGCACGAAATAGTCGCCGCCGACCAGCATCACCGAGCGCGATTCGTACTCCGGCCATGCATAGGCATCCTTTCCGCGACGCGATTCGATGGTCGCCAGCTGGGCCACTCCGAGGTCGAAGAGCGGCTTTTCCAGCACATTGCGGCCGAGCGCGCGGAAAGCGTGCTCCTTCATCACCGCCGCGCCGGAATAACCGTCCACATCGTTGGCCGTATGGTCGCCGGCATCCTCGCGCTCATGGCCGGTCCAGAGCCGCCCGCCGGCGACGTAGTAGAGCGCCCCGGTGGCCCCCTGCCCCGAATTGCCCCAGCGGTAGTTCGGGCCGTCATCCACCTGCGACAGATAGAGGAACACCTCGTCCGGCGTGCCGACGCCGTGCCGCAGGTTCACGCCGTAGCCGGTGTACTTGCTGCTGGCGAGTTCGGGCCGGGTGCCGCGGTTGCCGCCGATACGCGGTGCAAGATGGCTTTTGCCCCAGTCGGTCGAACCGGCGACCTCCTGAAACTCCTCGGCGTCGAGCCAGAGCAGATGTTCGGCGGTCAGCGGCGCGTAATTCCGCAAAAACCAGCCGAAATAACGGACCGTCTGCGGGATCGGCATGGTAGTGCCGGAGCCGTGTGCGCCCTGCGCCGGATAGTTCCGCCGCGCCCGCGCCTCCGTCAGCGGCGGCGGGATCGCCTCGCCGCTGCGGAAATTCTGCCGCCAGTAGGGATCGGGATTCAGCACCGGAGCGGTCACCGAATCGACCATCCAGTTGCCCCGTTCGGCGGTCGCCGGAGTCGCCCAGCGGTTCACGCCGTCGGAGAGGAATCCGGCGATCTGGGCCGGCAGCGTCGGCGCGAGGTGCGCCCAGTTGTACACGCCGAAACTCTCCGTCCAGCGCCCGCCCCGGCTGCCGTATGCCTTCACCGCCGGACGGGTGAAGAAGACGGTGCTGACCTGCCAGTATTTCTGGAAATAGTCCCGCCACTCCTTCGCCATCGGATGCTCCGGGAAGAGATAGGCGACGTGCATCGGCATGGTCCAGCCGTCGGCGGCCATATTCGGGCACCCCGCCAAACTCGAACGGATCGGGTGCATCGCGTCGTCGGTCAGCAGATAGCCCGCGTAAAGCAGCAGCGCGTCGAGCCGTCGGCGGCTTTCCGGCGAAAGTTCCTCTGCAAAGCGCAGGTAACTCTCCGACAGCATCCCGTACATATAGCGGTGCTGGATCGAATTCACGCCCGGCCAGGTGTTCAGCCCCTGCGGGTAGAAGACCAGGCTGGAATTCAGCACGAACTTCTCCATGTCGGCGGCGTCCTTGTACTTGCGCCCGTCGAGCGGGCCGGGATCGGGATGCTTCCCGTCATAGGTGAGCTGCCAATCCTTGACCCGGTTCAGGCTCTGCGGACCGTAGAGCTGGCCGAGCAGCTGGTTGTAGCGGAACCGGGTGGTCCTGTAGTTGAAGCGCACGTCGCCCGCCGGTTTCGGCACGTTTTTCCAGTAGTCGCGCTTCAGCGCCTCGACGAACTTTTCGCCTTTCGCGGCGGGCGCGTAGTTCACCGCCAGCGAACGGCCGCCGGTGGTCAGCGGGAAGCTCCACTCCAGCACGCCGTCACGGTAGCGGAAGCCGACCATCAGGTTCCGGGTCGGCTGCCAGATGCCGTAGGCCGGGTCGAACCAGCGATTGTAGTCGCGCACGAAAATCCCCAGTTCATTCCCTTTTTCGGACCAGAAACTCGCACACGGGAAAATTTCGCGCACGCCGTTGCCGCAGTAGGGGCCGAGCTTCATATACATCGGTTCGCCCGGCTGCTCCACCACGGTCGGCGACCAGTGCGGATCCTCCTGAATCATCGCCGAGATCATCGGTTCATCGATTTTCGGCCACGCGCCGGCGGCTTCATTCCAGTAGCTCGACTCGGTCGCGAAACGGTACTCGACCGGGAAGCCGGTCCAGCGCGCCGTCATCCGGATTCCGGCGTCAACGGGCAGATTCTCCATCTCCTCGTCGAAGTCGAAGAAATCGTAACCGGCCACGATCCGCAGCGTGACGCGGTAGACGCCGCCGTTCGCGAACTCATAGCTCAGCTGTTCGATCCGGAAAAGCGGCCCGTTTTCGAGGGTCGCGCGCTTCAGCGACTTCACCGCGAGTTTCGGGCTTTCGATCACGCTTTCCCCGATCCAGCCGCCGTCGCCGATACGGAGTCCGGCGAAGGGGCCGGGAACGGTCTCGCCCGGCGCGAAGCCGCGCTCTTCCGGCAGCCGCAACTGAATCGCATCGAATTTCGGAGCGGATGCAGGCGTCCCGGCCTCCAGTGTGAAGTTCCGTTCCGCGCCGGAAGGCAGGTCGCCGAAGAAATTCAGCGTCGCCGACTCCGCCGTGACCTGCGACCACTGGACCGGAACCGGTTTGCCCGCCGCGTCCTTCAGCACCAGCTTCGCAAGATCGGTGCCGGGCGCGAAGCGCACCGGATACGACAGCAGCGTGCGCGGCCAACGGTAAACCGGAAAATTGATCGCATCCGCATAGCGGATCGGCAGCGGCCTGCCGTTCCAGAAAAGCTCCCCGCCCGCCGCCGCCAGCGACAGCAGCAGAACCGCCGGCGCGATAATCCTGAACAGTTTCATTCTCTACCTCCGTTTTACTTCGGCACCGCGGCCGGTGATGGTTGCCTGAACTTTCCTGCCGGAACCGGGAGTTTCAAACTCCACTTTGACCGTGCCGTCCGCCGCCGCATCGAACCGGGCGGCACGGGCGGTCCGCGCCGGATCGTCCTCCGGCAGCAGCGGAAAAACCAGCTGCGCCATCGTGACCGGGGCGGAAGTGTTTTTCCGCCTGGAATAGGCGGTGAAGAAGGAGTTGTACCTTTTCCCGCCGATCTTGTAAGCGTGCATATAACCCGGCGTGAACTCCTCCACGCCACACTCCGTCCCGATGGGACGGTAAAACTTCACCAGCGTGCGCCGCTCCGGGCGGTCGACGCCGTCCACCTGCGGGAACCTCCCGTCGGACTCCGCCGCGAACCAGTCGTCCCCCTGCTCCGCTTTCGTATAGAGCTGCCAGAGCTGCCCGACCGTCCGCCCCGCGAACCGGGGAGCGGGCGTGAAACGGTCGACCACCGCCAGCACCCCTTCCTCCGTCAGCAGCATCCGGCGCTCCAGCCGGTTGCCCGGCCCCATGTAGTCGCGGAACACCACCCGGCCCCACGCATCGGAGCCGAGCTGCCTTACCTCGGCGGAGTCGACTTCGCACTCCAGCGCCGCATTGCCGAAATCCATCCAGCGCCGGCACCAGCCGCGCAGATTGCAGTACGGCAGCGGACCGTCGTATTTGTAATCGAAGCGTACAAGGTCGTACTCCTTCTCCTTGACCGTCCTATTGCGGAACTCCGGCGGCAGGTCGCGGTTGACCACCTGCCCGTTGAAGATATTCCAGCCGACCCGCTGGGCATGAACGCCCTCGGTGCGGTCGTCGACGGTTTCGATGGAAATTTTCGGCAGGTTCCGGGTGTAGCGCGTCCAGAGGCCGGGCGACTCGAAGCCGTCGATCAACAGCGTTCCTCCGGTCCCTTCCAGCCGCAGGTTGTCGAAGGTGATGCTTTTCAGCGTCGGCTGGCGGAAGGTGCGGAAATCCAGCCGGTTGGTCAACCGGTACTCCCCTGCCCTTTCCGCCGGCTGCAGCCGGTTGACCGGAATGGTCATCGTATTCCAGACGCCCGGTTTCGGATGGCCGGGAAAACGGTCGAACGCCTCCTCCAGCCACACCACATTCGCGTGGTTTCCACTGGTGGTGCCGCGCCGCCCGAGGTTGTGGAACAGCGCCGCGCCGCCCGCCTCGAAGTAGGCAATCGAAGGCCGGTGGAATTCATGCGCGTGACTTCCCCGCGCATAGAGGTCGAGCATGATCATCGCGTCGCCCGGCTGCGAACCGGTGCGCAGAATCAGCTTATCCGGCACAGTCGGCCTGCCGTTCCCGCCGCATCCGGCGCGGTACTGCACCTGCGACAGGGCCGGAGCGGCGGGCTTCGCCGCGGAATGGTACGTGTCGAGCTCCATCAGCGGCAGCGCGCGGAAAATCAGGTCGTCGTCCGGCTTGCCGTTGTCGCGCTGCATGATCCGCCGGGCTTCGGCCGCGAACGACGGATCGTCGAACAGCCGCGCTCCGGCCTCCATCATCAGCACCACATCCAGCGGCAGCAGTTCGTGCTTGAAATAGCTGTCCCCGATCTCCGGGAAGATCACCGCCGGGCCGGCGAAATCGCGCCAGCGGCTGAACTGGTTGCGGAACCCGGCATTTTTCCGCAATTCCTGCGTCCTGCCTTCGAGCGCCAGCAGTTCAAGGAAGAACGCGGTACCGAGAGGCGCGTAGTTGGTCGCATTTTCATTCAGGTCGCCGTTGGCGAGGATGCGGTCGGCAAACTCCTTCGCCAGTTCCCGGATCTCCCGGACCGGCAATCCCTTTTCCGCAGCAAACACGATCGCCAGCGCATCGGCGGCGACCATCTCCGCCTGATGGATATTGTGATCCCACAGTTCTTCGGCAAAGAGCCTGCCGTCTTTGTTGCGTCCGTAATAGTGATTCAGATAAGCGCGGGCCAGTTCCAGCGTCCGCGCCCGCCTTTCGCCGGTCAGCAGCCCGTCCCGGTCCAGCCGCCACGTCAGAAGCGCCCACGGCCGGGTCAGGTGGAAATCCGAACCGCGCCCGGTGACCGGCTTCATCGCCGGAAACCGGTCGTACATCTCCACGCCGAGCTTCACGAACTCCGGCTTCTCCGCCGCTTTCCCGTAACGGTAGCAAAGCTCCGCCTGCGTGATCATCGAAGTCGCGTTGAAACGCGGATCGGCCCGGTTCGGCCGTTTCGACTGCGGTTTGCGCAATGTCTCCGCCGTCATCCGGGCGCGTTTTGCAAAAAGCGGCAGATAATCATGCTTTGAGCTTTCGATCGCGCCGAGCGAAAGAGCGGCGCACAACACCGGCAATATCCACTGTTTCATAATCAGTCTCCGCTGCGCGCCGTCCAGCGGCCGATGCCGCCGTTGCGCGGAAAATTGGCATCCTGTTTGGCCAGCCGGTCGGCCGGTTCCGCGGCGGAAAGCATCTGCACGTGTCCGTCCGCCATCACGAACGGCTGCGGCGCCCAGAGCTTTTTGTCGTTATGGCGGCCGGTGTACATCACGAAACCGTAGGTCGCATCATCCCGGTCGCGCCAGATGTTGTAGTTGCGTCCGCCCGAACTCAGGTTCGGATAAAGGTGAAAGGCGACGTTCGCGACAATCGCATCGGCGTACATCCAGGTATCCCCGGCCACGCGCGACATCTTCTGCCCGAACTTCAGCCCGAACATATTGTCGCGCATCGCGTCGGACTTCCCCTGCCAATCCTTCACATCCTTGTACAGAACATTCGGACTGTAGGAAAGCGTACCGTAAACCTTGTTGCCGTCCCCGGCGACAAACGCATTCCGGTAATTCCGCTTGATGTTGTTGTCCCCCGGACAAGCCCAGACTTTAGGGCTGACCAGATGCCTGGTATCGTACAATGCCCTCACGTAGGTGATATGAGCGGTATCTCTGGCGGTATTCGTATCATGTCCGTCATTCCATGAAGCACATCCGGCGCACAGCGGCGGCAGATAGTCGAAGTCGTTGGTGTAGGCGACGGTCGCCAGCCCGATCTGTTTCAGATTGCTGATGCAGCTGGCCAGCTGCGCCCGCTCCCGCGCCTTGTTCAAAGCCGGCAGCAGCATCCCGGCCAGAATGGCGATGATGGCAACTACGACCAGCAGCTCGATTAAGGTAAAACTTCGCTTCTTCATGCTTCGGTTCCTCCCTGTTCAGTAGGTGTGAAAACGGTTAGTCCGGTAAGATCTTTGCGGCTTCCGCCGGTGAGTACGCTGACCAGATAGCCGACCGCAAAGGCGGCGATCAATGCGAGCGCCGGATAGTACACAAACGAGATATCGGTGTATTCCTGAATGAAGTACACCACCGCCATCGACACGATCCAGCCGGCGATCACCCCGGCGGTGTTCCCCCGCTTCGTCAGCATCCCCAGCATGAAAATGCTCGGGAAACCGCCGATCAGCAGCGCCGTGACCTTGGAGAAGGAAACCCACAGCGAACCGGCGTCGAAGGTCGCGAACACCACCGCCGCCAGCGTGCCGAGCGCCCCGGCGAGGAAGGTGAAAAAGCGGCTGAAAAAGAGCAGCGCCTTTTCGGAGCACTCCGGCTTCCACACCTTCAGAAAGTCGGTGACCAACACCGCGCCGACCGAGTTCATCCCGGCGTCGATCGTGGACATCGACGCGGCGACGATGCCGATGATCAATAATCCGCGGATTCCGGCGGGCAGGCTCTCCACGATGAACTGCGGGAACGCCGAATCCGGCGCCAGCGTCGGATCGAACAATCCCGGGTTCTGATAGAAGAATACGAACAGTCCGACTCCGATGATCCACATTGCCGACTGCACCGGCAGCGCGAGCAGGAAGTTCCAGACCGTCACCTGTTTGGCCTCGCGCACATCCTTCACCGCCATCACCCGCTGGATGAAGCCCTGGTCGGACATCCCGTTGAACATGGTCAGGGGAGTCGTCAGCAGACAGAGCCACACCGTCGGCATCGTCCAGTCCCATGAGAAGTCGTACATCGTCCATTTGTCGTACTTCGCGGCCACGTCGATGAAGCCGGAAATTCCCCCGTCCGCGCCGCAGACCATCAACACCATGCACAGAAGCGCGCCGCCGGTCATGATGATGAACTGGAATACGTCGCACCACGCGACCGAGTTGATCCCGCCGACTACCGTGTACAGCGTCGCGATCGCACCGGTCAGGATGATGCAGATGTAGATGTTCAAGCCGGTCACCGCCGCGATCGCCATTGCGGGCAGCAGCGTCACCACCCCGAGCCGGATGAACACCAGCGAAATTACGAAAAGCGCCGATGCGAACTGCCGGATACCCCGCGCAAACCGCGCGTCGAGATATTCGTAGCAGCTGACGATATTGAGCTTGCGCACCAGCGGAATGATGAAAACCGCGCTGAGCACCGCCGGGATGATTCCCCAGAACAGCATTCCCCAGTACAGCAGATTGCTCTGGTAGGCCATCGCCGGAAGCGCCATCATCGTGATGCCGCTGGCTCCGGCGGCCTGCGCGCTGATCGCGGCGACCCACATCGGCATCTTATGGCCGCCGACGAAGTAATCGGAGCTGTCCTTCCCCTTCCGGGCGAAATGCAAACCGATCCAGACCAGCAGCGCCAGATAAGCGCCGATCAACGAATAATCCACCCAGTTCAGACTGCTCTTTTCGACCCGGTAGCCGGAAAAACGCACCAGCGGTTCCCCGGCCTGCCCCGTTCCGAAAAACAGCACGCCCGGCTCGCTGATGTTTCGTCCCCCCGCCCCGGTCAGCACCCGGGCGAATTCGGCGGCGCACTCCGCCATCGCCGCCTCCGGCGGCAGCGGCACTTCAAAAAAGCGGTCGGTCACATTGCTGTAAACCAGCATCGTATCCCGCACCGGAGCGGGAGCGAACAGCGCGGCGAAGGAATCCGTGGACGGCGTGCTCCGCAGTCCGGCAAAGCCGTAGTGGGTCACACCGAGCCGGAAGCCGCAGGAACCGCCGAGCGGCGCCGGAGCGGGCGCACACTCCCGCCACCCCGCATCCTTCCAGCCGCCGGTTTTCAGGCGCCAGATCGAGCTTGAAGCAGTCAGAGTGCCGTCCGGGTTGGCCGTCCAGCCGCCGAACAGGGTCAGCAGCCCGTTCTGGCTGCTCAGGAAAGGCAGGATGCGCCCCTGACCGGACTCAGGCGCTCCCGCATCCGCCTCCCAGCGCGCCTGCGGCAGGGCCGGATCGTACACATAGATTTTCCGGTTGACCCGCAGCGGTTCAAGCGAAGTCACGCCGCCCGCCAGATAATATCTGCCTTCAAATTCCGCTATTCCCGCCGCCGCGATCCCCTCCGGCAGCTCCGGCAGCGGCTCCGACTTCAGGATATCCCCCTGCGGGTGAAGCAGCTGCGCTTTGCGGCTCAACGCGCCGTCCGGCTCCAGCCCGCCCGCCATCACGATCGCGGAACCGGTCCCGGCAAAAGCCGCCAGCGGCCGGATTCGGACTGTGCTTTTCAGCGGACGGCGCTCCTGTGCGTTGCGGGAAATCTCCAGGATCGTTTCCGAACCGGGAGCGGAAGCGAGCTTCCCCGCCTCCGGCTGCGCCGCAAAACCGCCCAGCCGGATCACCCGGCCATCGAACGCAACCGCACTCGAACCGATCCCGGCCGCCGGAACCGGGTGCGTACCGTGGGTGACGACCGTCATGCGCCCGGCTTCCGCCGCCGGAACCGGCAGCATCGTCAGCAGAGCGGCCAGCAATCCCCAATACTTCATTTGCAACTTCATGATGATTCCTGCGATTTCAACAGACATAAGGCAAATTTGCCGGTTATTTCCGGAACAGCCGGGGCAGCAGCACGAGCTGGCAATTCTCCACCGGAATACTCCCGCTTGAAAGCAGAATCCCCTGCCGGATCAACTCCGGGCCGCGCATATCCAGATAGTGAAATCCGGGCGTCTGCATCGCCGCCGGGCTGTACTCCGTGACGAAACACTCGTAATCCCGCCCGAGCCGCAGCGTTTCGCAGGGGATCCGCTTCATCACATCCTGCTCGAAACTGCTTTTCCGGAAGCCGACGACGGCGGTTTTGCCGCCTCCCTTTGCCAGCTCCGCGCGCAGCTCATCCGCCATTGATTCGCGCTGACCGGCCAGCTGCCGGCACGGCACCTGCCGCGACGCCGCCAGAAAACTCAGATAGGAGACTTCCTCCCGCTGAAGCGAGGAAGAAACCGTCTCCTTTTCCACATCGAGGATCAGGAGTTCCCGGCAGCCGCTCCGCAGCGCCGCATCCATCAGCAGCTGCACTCCCATCACGGCATTCGGCAACACCTGAATCCCGATGTCGGTGTTGTTCTCGAAACCGTAGAGGATGATGTTGCGGGTGTTGCGCAGCTGGGAGCACTTCTGCAACTGGTCCGAACAGTACGACTTGATGAAAAACACATCGATATCCATCGTGGAAATCGATTCCGGCAGCCCGCCGTCCTCCGACAGGCGCGACACCTGCAGTGAAGCGTTGTACTGCTGGGCATACTGTTCAAGCACCTCGATCGTGCTCAGGTCCAGATCGGTATAGGAATAGGAACGGAAGGTGTACGGCAGCAGGAAGCACCAGTTCAGCCTTTTCCCTCTGGCGCGCCGCCTGACCGGCTGATAATCGAGCTCTCTGGCGATTTTCCGAATCCGGGCCGTCGTTTCCGGCGAAATCGCAGGGCTGTTGTTCAGCGCCAGGGAAACGGCCCCCTTGGAAACCCCAGCCTGCTGCGCCACATCCATGATGGTAATCCGGCTCTTGATCATAAATCCCCCTGTGGTTGTCCGTATATTTTCTTTCTGCCTATAATTATGAAACAGAATCATTCGAATGTCAATAGTGTTTATGAATATTTTTAAATTATTTTAGCAATCAAGTTTAGCTTAGTTTAGTTAAACTGTTTAGAAATTTTATTTTTTCCACCGATAAATGCCGAAATCGGATGTGTTTTCCTGTAAAAGCGCCGAAGGAGATGCTATATTAGCCGCGAGCCGTCATTTTCCAAGATACCGGATGCTTTTGATGAACTACTATTTTCACATTCCGTTCTGCCGCAGCAAATGCGGTTACTGCGCGTTCTATTCGGAGCCGTCGCCGGACCCCGGCATGTTCGACGCCTATCTGGATAAACTCGAACGGGAACTGGATGCCGCCCCCCTCCCCCCGCCCGACACTGTCTATCTCGGCGGCGGCACCCCGACCCTTTTCGATCCGGCCCGGCTGGAACGGCTCTTCCGGCTGATCCGGCAGAAACTGGCCCCGAAAACCGGAACCGAGATTTCCATCGAAGCCAACCCGGAAACCCTCGACCGCGGTAAAATCCGGCTGATCCGCGATTTCGCGAACCGGATCAGCCTCGGCGTGCAGTCATTTTCCGCCGAACACCGCCGCACGCTCGGGCGCGACTGCACGCAGCGGGCGCTCCAATACGCGATCGACCTGATCCGGGAGGCGAAATTCCCGGAGTGGAATATCGACCTGATCTATGCGATTCCCGGAGCAACGCGCCGGGACTTTTTCAACGACCTCGCCACCGCCGCGCGCGCGGGCGCCACCCACATCTCCTGTTACAGCCTGACCCCGGAGGAAGGGGCGCGGCTCTGCGACCGGCTTCAGCCCGACGAAGAAGAAGCCGCAACGCTCTGGGAGGCGATCCCGCAACAGCTCGCCCCGTGGGAGTTCCGCCGCTACGAGATCAGCAACTACGCCCTCCCCGGCCACGAATGCCGCCACAATGTGAACGTCTGGCGCGGCGGGTTGCTGCGCGGTTTCGGCCCGGCAGCGGCCTCCTTCGACGGCGCGCTCCGGTACGCGCAGGCCGCATCGCTGACGGAATGGCTCGCCGGAGCGCCGCCGGAGCTTGACGAAATTCCCGGCGCGGCCCGGCTCAATGAAATCTTCGCGGTCAATCTGCGCACCACTTCCGGCTGGACGCCGCACCTTTGGAGCCGCGTTCCCGGCGCGGACGGCTGGGAGGCGCGGCTGCGGCTTGCCCGCAGCGCGGCGAAGGAAACTTCGCCGGAATTCTTTGACATTTCGCCCGGACGCATTACATTAAGCAACTCGGGCCTGTTATTCTGGAACACCATTGCGGAAGTTTTACTATGAGCATCGAAGAGACCCCTTACGAACCGTATAAACGTTATCTGCTGGAAATCGCCTACGACGGCACCAATTACAGCGGCTGGCAGATCCAGCCCCACCGCGTCGCCGTGCAGCAGCGCGTGCAGGAGATCCTGACCAAAATGTACAACGGCCAGCCGATCCACCTGATCGGCAGCAGCCGCACCGACGCGGGAGTCCACGCCCAGCGGTTCGCGGCCAGCTACCTGACGCCGGTGAGGCCGGATATTCCGACGGATAAAATCCTGCGCGCGGTGAACCGCCAGTTGCCGGGCGACATCAAACTGCGCACCGTCCGGGAGGTTCCGCTGGAGTTCCACGCCCGCTACGACGCGCTCGGCAAGGCCTACACCTATGTGCTGAACCTCGGCGCTCCCTCGCCTTTCACCGACCGCTACACCTGGCGGCCGATCCACCGCATGGATGTGGAGAAAATCCGCGCCGCCTCGCAGGTGCTGACCGGCACGCACGACTATTCGAGCTTCGTGGTGGAGCGCAGCCTGATCGACGAAGCCGTCCGCACCATCTACCGGATCGACGTGCAGGAGTTCGGCCAGTTCTGCTGCGTGACTTTCATCGGTAACGGTTTCCTGTACAAGATGATCCGCTGCCTGATGGGGACGCTTGAGGCCGCCGGGGCGGGCAAACTTTCACCGGAGGCGGTCAGGCGGATTCTCGAAGCGTGCGACCGCACCGTGGCGCCCGAAACCGCGCCTCCCAACGGGCTTTTCCTGATGAAGGTGTTCTACACACCGGAGGAACGTGCCGGATTCAAGCTCGAAAACGTGCCGTTCTACTGACCGCTGCTCCAAAGCCGGATTCCTTCGACCACACGCCGCAGGAACTCCGGGTCTTTCCGATTGGAGGCGGAAGCATGCAGGAAACGCCAGCAATTTTCCGCCCCGTAACGTTGGAACAATGCCCGGGTCAACATGGAATCCGGGTTTGTTTCAAAGCTCCAGCTCAACAGATTTCCGACGAAAGTACTCTGAATTTTCCGAGTAAAATGTCCCTGTGGCGAACGCATCGCCTCATAGGAAACGCAAAACGGCATATAACTGCCGACCAGCGCCGCCGCCACTCCGACAGCCGCCAGTCCTCCGGCTGGCAAGAGCCGCCGCCGGTTCAACGGCTCCTGCAGCACCCAGCGCCCGCTCCAATACCACAAAACGGGGATTACCGGGATCAGATACCGGAATCCATACGCCCAACCGCCATATTCCACTGTGATCGCCAGATAAAGCACGATCAGCACAGCAGCGGCAGCCAGCATGATCCGGTCCGCAATCCGGCTTCCTTTCCACAGAGTGAATACCGCGGGAAAAACCAGCAGCAGAAACGGCTGATAGCTGAAAAGCCCCCGGGTTCCGATCAGACAGTCAAAAACATATTTCCAGACGCTCTCATGGCTCGCCAGGCCGAACGTGCCGCTCTCCCCGGCGACATATAGCGGCACCACCGTGCCATAGGCGACAAAATTCAACGCAGCCATTCCGGCTCCCACCACCAGGCCGACAGCAATGCAGCAGCCGGTCAGCTTCCGGCGTGCCGCCACCGGCGCGAGCAGGAAAATCCCCGCGGTCGCGGCAACGGCGAAGACCGCCCCCGAAGGCAGATCACAGGCGGCAACCATTCCTGCTGCCAGCCCGGCTGCAGTAGCCGCAAGCACCGACGGAATACGGCGGAATTTGTCCAATGCCACATACAGCCCCAATACGCCGAGCGCGGCCGGAGTGTGGTTGTTCAGCGTCACGGAATAACTCAACAGCCATGTACCCGACGACATCCCCAATGCCAGAAAAAATTTCAAATACAAATTGCCGCAGGGGATCCGGCAGAACATCCGAAACATCCATACAAAAAGCAGGATGTTGATCAAGCCGGAAAAGAACAGATTCACCAGATAAACCGACAGATAATAGTTTTCCGTGAAATTCAGTCCGAAAATCTGATGCGGAATTTTGTAGAGCATTCCCAGCGTCCAGCCGATCGGCAACGGTTTGTCGGAGTAGATATGCCCGTCCCGCACCACCCGGTCCACCGTTTTGAAAGCGGTATTTTCAATATGGAACACACTCTGCTCGCCAACCGCCTGCACCACCGCAAAACGGGTCGATTCATTTCCGGCCAGCGTCACATCGGTTTTGGAATAAACAAGGGCAAAGACAGCCAGAATGGCAATCCCTGCCCACATCAGCTTTTTGCGCAGCTTTTTCATCCGAAATTCAGTTTGATGATCCCCTGCCGCAGCAGCTTGTCGGTGGTGTGTTCCGACTTCGGCAGCTCGGCCAGCAAAGTTTTCAGCACCTTGTCGATCGCATCGCGCTTGAAGCCGAGCTGCTCCAGCGCCAGCGCCGCTTCCGCCGCAGCCGTCAGTTCGCCGCCCTGCTCCGCATCCGGTACAAAAACGCTGCCGCCGGTCACCGAACCGAGTTTGTCACGCAGTTCGACCACCATCCGTTCGGCGGTCCGCTTGCCGACACCGCTGATCCGCGACAGCGACTTGATGTCCCCGGAGGCGATCGCCGAGCAGAAGCCGGAGACCGGCATCGAACTCAGTACGCTCAACGCGATCTTTCCGCCGATCCCGCTGACGTTGATCAACTGCTGGAAGAGTTTTTTCTCCTCCGGCGTCGCAAAGCCGAAGAGCGTGATCGCGTCCTCGCGCACCTGCGTGAAGATGTGCAGCTCGACCTTGTTGCCGGGCTGCGGCAGCTTGTCGAACGTCGACAGCGGGATCAATGCTTCATATCCGACTCCGCCCACGTCGATGATGCAGCCGGAGAAACTGCTCTCGGCCAGGATGCCGGTCAGCCGGGCGATCATTTTTCCACCCGGATGTCCAGTGAAATATCCGCCGACTTCACCGAATGGGTCAATGCGCCGGAGGAGACGAAATCCACGCCGATCTTTCCGATGCGCGGCAGTCGTTCCAGCGTGATGCCGCCGGAGGCCTCCAGCTTCGCGCGCCCGGCGACCAGCTTCACCGCCTCAGCCATCATCTCGTCGGACATATTGTCAAGCATGATGTATTCGGCGCCGGTTCCGGCGGCCTCTTTCACTTCCTCAAGCGAATCGGCCTCCACTTCAATCTCCAGCCCCGGATACATCTTCCGGGCGCGTTCGACCGAGCGGGCGATGCCGCCGGGGCCTTCCATCGCGGCCATTTCGCGGTGATTGTCCTTGATCATCACCCGGTCGAACAGTCCGACGCGGTGGTTGGTGGCGCCGCCGACCGCGACCGCGTATTTCTCCAGATTCCGGTAGCCGGGAGTGGTCTTGCGCGTGTCGAGCACCACGGTTTTGAAGCCGGCCAGCGCCTTCGCGTACTTCGCGGAAGTGGTCGCCACGCCGCAGAGCCGCTGCAGAAAATTCAACGCCGTCCGCTCCGCGATCAGGATGCCGCGGGCGGGGCCTTTGATCTCCGCGAAAACCTCTCCGACCCCGCAACTGTCGCCGTCATGTTTCAAAGCGGTGAATTCCAGCCTCGGTTCCACCTTTTTGAACACCCGTTCGGCCACGCCGAGCCCGGCGATCACCATGCCCGGCTCCTTGCAAAGCAAGACGGCGCGGGCGACGGCCTCCTCCGGCACCACGGAATTGGTGGTCACATCGCCGGTGGTGTCGAGATCTTCCTGCAGCGCCAGATCGATCAGAAGGTCGACCCGCGCCCAGTCAATCGGCGGATAAGCGGAACTGTTCATACGATTCGTCTCCCTGTCATTATTTTTCAATCAGCTGAGCATAAAATTCGGCGGAACTGCCGCACGCGAACAAGCGCTCCCGAAAACAGTCGTCCTTCAGTTTCGAACTGAGTCTGGAAAGCAGCCGCAGATATTCGGCATGCTGGTCGCTCCGCGCCGCAATCAGCAGCACCAGCCGGACCGGCATGGAGTCGAGGCTCTCATAATCGTCGATCCCCCGCGGAACCAGCGCGGCGGCGACCGCCAGATCGGAGACCGACGCGAGCCGGACATGGGGAATCGCAATTCCCAGCCCGATTCCGGTGCTCATAAGTTTTTCACGTTCATAGACTCCGGCCGCCAGTTCCTCCCGGGAAGCGACCTCCGGCGAACCGGCCAGACAGTCGATCAGACGGTCCAGCACTTCGTGTTTACTGTGTACATCGAGCAGGAGGGCACGGTCGCCGGTCAGATATCCGGCCAGATTGCATTCGCCGCCCTCCACGGAAGAAACAGAATCAGCCATGAGTTGAAAAAACCTTAAAAAATTGCCTGCCTATATTCGGATTTCGAGTAATATATACCTCAACACCCGAAAAAACAAATGATCCCCCCTCAAAGCAAATGAAAAAAGCGGCGGTTCCCGCTACGGGGTCCCGCCGCCTCTTCGGAAAAGCGGTCAATTCGCGTCGATCGTACCGATATAATCGCGAACCACCTTGGTCACAATATCATCGAGCCGCTGCTTGTCCTTCGCGGCCTTGCGGCGCAATTTCATATATTCATTGACCGAAACCCTGACCTGCGTGCTGCCGATCGGCATCATGCGGGGACGTGCGAACCACTCGTCACGCAGTTTGGCCACCGCTTCCGGCGACACGCCGAACGCTTCGAGAATGCCCGACGCCATCATCACGTTGCCCATCGCATTCATATGCACGCCGTCGCCGGTGAGCCGGTTGCCCGGCAGCGGCCCCATCGCGCGCAGTTCCCGGAGCATCCGCGCATTCAGATCGGCAACCGGCAGATTGCGTTCCTTCGCCAGCTCCAGCAGGAAGTCGTTGTACGGCTTGAGCGCCACGTTCTTTTTGTCACGGGAGTTTTCAGTGATCATGGTGGAGGTCAGCAGCATCACCTTGATACCGGCGGCCTGCGCCTTGTCCACGATTTCGGTGATGTTCTTTTTATAATCTTCAAGGCTGACGCCGTTCGGCTTTTTATAGAACTGGTGCCAGACGTCGTTGACGCCGCAGCTCAAAAGCATCCATTGCGGCTTTTTAGCGATCACGTCCTTTTCCAGCCGGGCGAGCATCTGCGTCGACTTGTGGCCGCTGACGCCGGCCGGAACCGCGCTGATATCCTTCAGTCCCTGCGCCTTGAGCCCTTCCATCACCAGATGGACGTAACCGCTCGTCTTATTGCCGTTGCCCTGCGCCGTGATCGAATCGCCGAGGAACGCGATTTTGTCGCCGTCTTTCACCAGCAGCTCCGAAGCCGCCAGCATGGAGCAGGCGAAAACCGCCGCCGCCATTACCGAGAATAATTTCATCATTCACTCCTTACTGTTATGAAATTACAGGATGGGGCAATATCCCCAACTCCGAAAATCAATCATTTTTCTCAGGACCGGTGGAGATTGACCGACTTCAGCAGTGCGTAACAGGCCTCCATCTTCGGCACGGGCACGTTGTTTTGATGCGCCAGACGGACGGCGTTGCCGAGGATCGCCTCGACTTCCAGTTCCCGGCCCGCTTCGAAATCCTGCAGCATGCTGGTTTTGTAGGCCGGAAATTCGCGGGTGTATTCCATCTGGCTGCGCGCATCCTTTTCCGACAGCGCCACTCCGCAGGCGTTCGCCACCGCGATCGTTTCGAGCATCAGCGACCAGCAGAGTTTCTCCAGTTCGGCGCGGTCGGTCATCGTGCGCGTGTCCACCCGCCCCGCCAGCACTGACACCGGATTGAACGGCAGATTCCACAACAACTTGTACCACCGCACGAACCGGATGTCTTCGCATAGTTCGCACTTCACGCCCCCTGCTCCGAATGCGGCGGCCAGCCGCTTCGCGCTCTCCGAAATCCCGGAAGGATAAACGCCTGTCTTCAGGTTGCCGCTGCCCTGATGCAGCACTTCGCCGCGCGCGGGGCGCAATACGCCGATATAGGCGATCGTGCTCAAAAGTTCGTTGTCCGGGAACGCCGCCCGCACCGTTTTCTCGATATCGATCCCGTTCTGGATCAATACGATCACCGTTTTCGGAGAGCGGATCACCGGCCGGAGCATACCGACCAGATCCAGTTCCGGCAGCACCTTGGTCGCCGCGATCACGTAATCGGGCGTCTCCTGATAATCCGCACTGTCCTTCAGCACGGCGGCCGGATGAAAGTCGAAATCCCCGGCGACACTCCGGATATGGTAACCGCGCTCCTTCACGACTTCATAATCGCCGCGCGCCACCACCGCCACCTTCGCGCCGCCCTGTGCGAGCCGGCCGCAGAAGTAAGTGCCGACTGCACCGGCACCGATCAAAAGAACATTCATCATCACCTCTCCTCCATTCCCGACATTCAAAACCGTCATCTTACCGCGCGCCGAAAATCAGGCTGCCGACGCGCACCAATGTGGAACCGTGCCGCGCCGCAATTTCGAAATCCCCGCTCATCCCCATCGACAGGATCGGAAGCTGACGGTTCAGCTTGCCCTCCAATTCGTCCCGCGTCAATTTCAGCAGCTCGAAAATCGCCGCGATCCTGAACGGTTCCGCATCAAAGGGAGCCATCGTCATGAATCCCTGAAAATCGACATTCGGCAATGATGCCGCCTGACGGGCGAACGCCTCCAGTTCCCCGACCGGCACGCCGGCCTTGCTCTCCTCCCCCGAAACATTCGCTTCAAGCAGCACAACCGGACGTCTGCCCTCCTCGCCCGCGATCCGGTCGATCCGCGTCAGCAGCTCCGGCGTATCCACGGAATGAATCACCCCGGCGAGCTGCACGACCTTGCGCACCTTGTTCGCCTGCAGCCGCCCGATGAAGTGCCATTCGATATCCGCCGGCAGCGCGGCGGCCTTCTCCGCCAGTTCCGGCGCGCGGCTCTCGCCGAACAGGCGCACGCCATGTTCATACAGCTCCCGGATCATCTCCGCCGGGAACGTCTTGCTGACCGCCAGCAGCCGCACCTCGTCGGCGGAACGCCCGTCCTCCGCCGCCGCGCGGGCCAGCCGGGCGGCAACCTCGTCGTAATGATGCGTCAGCTCACTCATTTGCGTCGTTCGTTTGCGAATTTCATATTGTGTTCCGGCGGCCGGGCGGTGATCTTGGTTCCGGCAGGCAGGCTTTCCGTCAGCCACACGTTGCCGCCGATCACCGAATTGTCGCCGATGGTGATGTCGCCGAGCACCGAAGCACCCGAATAAATCGTCACGTTGCTCCCGATCGTCGGATGCCGCTTGTTTCCCTTGATCAACATGCCGCAGGCGTCCTTCGGGAAATTGCCCGCACCGAGCGTAACCCCCTGGTAGATGCGGACGTTGTCGCCGATCACCGCGGTCTCCCCGACCACCACGCCGGTGCCGTGATCGATGAACACGCCCCGCCCGAGGTGGGCGCCGGGGTGGATGTCGATGCCGGTCTGGCTGTGGGCATATTCGGTCATCATGCGCGGTATCAACGGAATCCGTTCATGATAAAGCACATGAGCAAGACGCTGGATCATGATCGCCTTGATGCCGGGATAGCTCAGGATGATTTCGTCATAGGAGGTCGCCGCGGGATCGCCCGCGTAGGCGGCCTTCACGTCCTCCTTCATCACCTCCCGGATTTCCGGCAGCTTGGCGATCAGGCTGAACACGGCCCGGTTGGTCCGCTTCTGGCCGCCGCATCCCCGGCAGACCTCATTCTTGCAGCTGTAACGGATCGCCCGGCAGATCTGGTCGAACAGGTCCGAATAAATCTCCTTGAGCAATCCCGCCACATCCTGCGCAACGGCGTCCTTCCGATATTGCTTGCGCCCGTCGAAGCCGGGGAAAATCACCTCCAGCAGCTTTTCGGTGATCGCGATCACCTCACTGCGGCGCGGCAGGTTGTCGCCGTCGAGGTGATTCACCCCGAAACCGTCCGAATAGGTTTCCCCGATCCGGCCGGCGAGTTCGGCCAGCCGCACCGAACTTGCCGCTTCTTCATCGCTGAAATCGTGTTTGAAATCATCCATAGCCTGATGCTACTCCACATTCTGAATTTGTTCGCGCAGCTTCTCCAGCTCGCTCTTGAACGCCACCACCAACGGAGATACAGCCGGAGCTCCGGCCTTGTTTCCCAATGTGGTGATCTCCCGGAAAAACTCCTGCATCAGGAAATCCATATTGCGTCCCACCGGCTGCGTCTCCTCCAGAAAACGCCGGAACTGCGCAAAATGGCTGTGCAGCCGGGTGATCTCCTCGGTCACATCCGATTTATCCGCGTAGAACAGCACCTCTTTCAACAGCCGGTCGTCATCCGCGCCGACCGGAATATTCTCCGCCGCCAGCTTCTCCATCAGCCGCTGTTTGATCGAGTCGGCAATATTGCCCACCAGGGGTTCAATCTTTTTCAGCAGCCCTTCCAGTGTCGCAAGCCGTTCCTGAAAATCCTTCTTCAGCGCCTCGCCTTCACGTTCGCGCATTTCACGATGGTGCGTCAATGCCTCCCGGACCGCCTGTTCGAATGCGGCCGCCAGCCCGGGCCGATCCATATCCGGCGTCGAACCGCCCACCACGCCCGGCACGCGCATCAACTCCTCAACCGCCACATTGCCGTCAAGGCCGATATCATGCCGCACTTCGAGACAGACCTTCACCAGCGAGGCAAGCAATCCCCGGTCGATCGTCACCTCCTCCGCCGCGCCGCCGCCGTCAAAGCTCACGCGCAGCTGCACGGAACCCCGGCTGACATATTCGCCGATCAGCTTCCGGGCATTCACCTCAAAACCGGAGAACTCCGAAGGCAGCGAAATCCGCGCCTCCAACTGCTTACGGTTCACGGAGCTGACCTCCGCAATGAAACGCTGCCGCCCGTCGAACACCGCCGAGCCTTTGCCGAATCCGGTCATGCTGAGCATAAAGTCAGATACTCCTTATTTTCTGGCCGTTTCCGGCTTGCTTTCCGGCTCGATCACAATCGGCGTATTCGCGTCCGCCGGAGTTTTGATCACTTTGAGGATATGCTTTTTAAGCTCCTCTTTTTTCATTCTTCCGGCCCAGTTGATCGTCCAGCCGGTCAGGTCGGGCGCGCTGAAACCGCAGAAGACGATCGCATCCTCCTCTTTTTCGTCCAGATACCAGACGAGGGAGCGCTGCGCCTTGTTTTTCAGCCGCTGGGCGTCGCCGACCTTCGGCGCCTCCGGGTTCAGCTTGAACGACGGGTCGATCATATACTCGAAATCGGTCTCGAGGATATAGGGCAGATAGAGCCGGATCCGGTTCAGCTGCGTGACGTCCAGCTCCCGGTAGAAATTGTCGACCGCGAACTGCTGCGCGGCGGTCCACGCGGAGTTGAGCGCCTTGTACGCATCCCGTTCAAAATTCTTGCGGATCAGGCGGATCGGCTCCCAGCTCGACATCCGCCCCGAGGAAACGCCGAACACCATATAGAGTTTGTCCCGTCCCGGGATCATCCAGGTCGGGCAGATCTGGCGCTGGCTGGATTCCAGCCGGTTCCCCAGCGCCATGCCGCTGGAGCCGATCACTTCGCCAACCAGCAGCACCGGTTCGGTGAACTTCACGAAATAAATCTGTTCCACAGTCAGTTCCGGCGATTCCTCCAGCAGGAAAGCCCGGGCCCGCTCCACCGCTTTCTCCTGGGTGTACTGGTCGGACCTGCAGCCGAAAAACGACACCGCCGCCAGCAAGGCCGCGAACGTGACTCCGAATCGCCGAATACTGATTTCACGCATAACTTACCGCTTACCTCTCCGTCAATAGTACATGATTTGTCTATAAACTATACTGCCGAATCCCCTCCGCGTCAATCCGGCGGCCGGATATTTTACCGATTATGGGATTGAAAATTCATATTTTTGCGATAAATTATCAAAAATGAACAGCAGAGCACCAAAACGAATCGCATACTACGGAGGCAGCTTCGACCCGCCCCACTCCGGCCATCTCGGAGTGGCCCGGGCGGCGGTGGCCTCCGGGCGCACCGACCGGGTGCTCTTCGCTCCGGCTTTCGTGCCGCCGCACAAGGTGAATTCAGAGCGCGCCTCGTTCCGGGACCGCTGCAATATGGTGAAGCTGCTGATCGGCGGCGAACCGGGTTTCGCGCTCTGCGACATCGAGGGACGGCTGAAGCTGACGCCGTCCTACACCATCGATGTGCTGGCCGCGGCGGAGCATGAATTGAAGCAGCCGGTCCAGCTGCTGATCGGCGGCGACAGCCTGCGCGACCTGCATCTGTGGCACCGGGCGGAAGAGCTGGTGCGCCGCCACGAGATTCTGACCTATCCGCGCCGGGGAGAAATGCCGGAAGCCGGAGAGCTGGACCGCCACTGGCCGCCGGAATTGGCCCGAAAGCTGCGTTCCGGCATTCTGGACGGGAGTTTTTTTGAAATATCTTCCACGAATGTCAGAAATTCGATGGCAAAGTTGACCGGAACGGTTCATATTAATAGTGGAGTACCGGAGAGTATTGAGGAGTATATCCGGCAGCACAACCTTTACAGGAGGAGTCAGGAAATGGAAAACATGACGGAAAAAAAGAAGATTTCTTCGGCGGAACTCGCCGATTTCTGCGCGGCCTGCGCATTGGAGAAGAAAGCGGAAAACGTGTTGAAGATTCACGTCGGCCCGGCCTCGTCGGTCGCGGACTGGTTCGTGATCTCGACCGCGAACTCCGAGCCGCAGTTGCGCGCGCTGGTCAGCTTCACCGAGCGTGAGCTCCGTGAGAAGTTCCAGCTGCGCCCGCTCTCACAGACCGGCGAAAGCGTCTCCGGCTGGATGGTGCTCGATTTCGGCAACGTGATCGTGCACTTCATGACCCCGGAGACGCGCGACCGCTACAATCTGGAAGGATTGTGGGGAGAAAAGCCCGCGGAAGAAGCCTTGCATAAACTCGCAGGAAACCGTGCCTGACCACGGAACAGGAGGTATTCATGGGTGACATACCCCGACCTCAGGATAACTGGAACGAATACCGGTGGGAGCAGGAAATCCGGCGCGATGAACGCCGCATCAGCTGTTATTACCGGGAACTTCCCGCCTGCCTCGACCTGCCCGGCGAAGAGGATATGATCTTTTCGTCGCTGCTGTCGCAGCCGGATCTCGTGCCCATCGGCGGCAACGCCGATTCACTGCGGGTCTGGCACAGCGAAAACGAGGAGGAGGACGACGACGAGTTCGACGCCGGGACCCCGGCGCGGACCGGCTCGGAAATCATCGACCAGCTGGACCGGCTTGCGGTGGAGTGGAACGTACTCTCCGTGACCCGGTTACGCGCCGACTTTGAATTGCCCGGGCTCGGCATCAGCTGCGCCTACGGCAAATTGCTCGCGCGCACCGCCGACTTCATCAATCTGGATGACAAGGACGACCGGGCTTTGAAGCTCAGCCTCGGCAAGCGCGCCTTGTCCGACCTCAACGAACTCACCGGCGAGCTGGAACGGCTCGGCCGCGAACAGCGTTCGATCAAAGTGCAGGCACTGCTGCATGTCGAAATGCTCAGCCACGTGCGCGAACGGCTGCTCGACCAGCTTCAGCGCATCCGCGAACAGCAATAACCGTGGAATACTCGGGTTTCCGCTTCAACGGCCCCGAACAGCTTTATTCTTTTGTTTCCCGATCATAAAGAAACGCCATGTACAAGCCCCATTTCGCGAAACTTGCACATGGTGTTGAAAATGATTTTTTATCTTTTCCCTTGCTTTTGCAACCTTCCCGGTCATAACGTACACAACCAATGCAAACACTCTTTACCGAGGCATATCAAGTCCGGAGAGTTTGACTTTTTCCGATCGCCGGTTGTCAAAAAAGAATTTAACAAGGTTCCGGGACAACGGGTCAATCGAGTTCTCGGTCAAACTCCTTTTTTTTCGCTTTTTTTCGATTGAGGTATTGACTTTACTATTATGATCGTTCATAATTAATAGAGAAAAATTACGTAATCTTACATGATTATTTATGTAATCTTACACGGAGATCAAGAGGATGAGTGCAAAACAATCTGTCACATTGAACGATGTTGCCCGGGAGGCAAACGTTTCGGTGGCAACCGTGTCGCGGGTATTGAATCGGAAGGCGCGGGCGGACGCATTGACGCAGGAAAAGGTGTTCAAGGCGGTGAAGAAGCTGGGATATGACGATTCGGCAATCGCCCGAAAAATCTCAGAAAAGGCCCCCTCGTCCTGGGGCGAACTCAAGACAGAGCTTCTGCTCTGCCCGATGCCGGAGCAGAAGAACCTTCTGCAACTTGATTTTATGGCGGAGATTCTGCGGGGAATTCAGAATTATTTCAACCGGCACCGCAATGTTACGATGAATATATCGACTTGGGAACCGGACGACAGGAGCGAAGACAATCGGCCTTTGTTGAGAAGATTGAATTCCGTTGGCGGGATCATTCTCATGGGTTCCCCGGATGAAAAACTCATGAGTTTTTTGCGGCGCAATGCGATCCGATATGTACTCCTGCCGAACGAGTTGCCGAATGAGTCCGCCAATTCGATCAGCTCCGATGACTTTTCGGGTGGCTTTCGGGCGGCGGAATATCTGATCCAGAAGGGGTTTCGGAAAATCGGCTTTCTGTGCGGCTCCTCGCTTGCTCTGTCGCATACGATGCGCAAATATGGGGCGATGGCCTCGACGGTGGAGCATCTCGGAATTGAAGCGTTCGAAGCCCGAACCGCCCATTCTTCGGACAATGCGGATATTGAGCGGTGTTTCATCGACTGGCTTGAGTCCGGCACCTGTCCTCCGGCGTTGGTAACATCCCATGCGGCGGTAGCGGAGGTGATCTGCCGGGTGCTTGAGGCGCGGGGAATGACCTGTCCCCGGGATTTGAGTCTCATCACATTCGACTCGGAAGTTCGCCTCTACTCCGGGGTGCGGATCTCCTACTTCCGCACGTTTCCGCGCGAACTCGGCCGCCGGGGGGCGCAGCAGCTCTATCAGCTTATGACCGCTTCCCACCCGGGCGACAAGGTTTGCAAGACGTTGATTCCGCTCGAATTTCAAGAGGGAAACAGTGTGCGGACTCTGGAGGAGAACCGGTAATTTCCGGAACATGAATTCCCGCAGGACGGGAGAAAGGATGATGATGATGCGAATCGGACTGATTGTTGCGGCTGCATCGCTGGCGATGGCCGCATGGGCGGATGCACCATTGTTTGATTTCGGCGAAGGGGAACGTTCTTTGTGGCTCACTGATGCCGCCACCGGAAAAAAGGTATTCCGGTTTGGAAATCTGAGTTTTCAGTGGGCGCCTCAAAATGCAACGGCAGGACGGATTACTCCCCTGGACAGGAATGGTTATCGGGTGGAATTGGAATTTCAGAATGACGTGACCGGAAAATGTCGCGGAAATTATGAGGTCCATCCGGATGGCAACCGGATTGTGGTCGATTATACGCTGAACATTCCGGAGGAGGTTACGACTGATGGTGTCATTTTCGAACGGTTCATCCCGGGCGGGCAACTGAAGCCTCTTTTTAAATCCGGCATCTGGTTTCGTCATGCCAATGGCGGCGTTCCGTATGAAGCGAAGGGAGCGGTTTTGCGGCCGTTCCCGGGCAAACGGTTGACCGTCTGGGAAAAGGTGGACGGCAATCCGGCCTGGGGAGGCGAATATCAGCAACACATCGTGTTCCGCAAGGATGAAAAGGATCCAACGATTCGGCACGCCCGGGTGGAGTTCATGGTTCTGCCGAACGGATTTGACGCATCGACGGCAGCAGCGGTATTCAATCGGCAGGTGCTGGCATTGAATGTGACGACGGCAAAGCCGTTTCATTTGTTCGATGTCGGCGAGACGCCGGAATTTAAGCTGACCGTTTTCAATCCCTCCCTCCGGCCGGCAGACGCGGAACTGCGGGTGAATGCCACCGCCTATGACGGCACCGAAACGATCCGTGAAAACCGCCGCTGCATGCTTGCGCCGCAAGGGAAAACCGAACTGAGTTTCACACTGCCGAAAGCAGAACAGCCGGACATCTGGTTCATTGAGGCCGTCGGGACGGTTGATGGGAAAGAGACATTCCTGCGTTCGACGGTAGCGGCGATGGACCGGCATGAGTTTCAGGGGGCTCCCCAAGGCGTTTTCGGCATCTCCGCTTTCTTCCCGATTCCCGACCGGAAGAGCGCGCTCGAATTACTGCGTCGTATCGGTGTCCGCCATCTGCGCAGTGAAAACGGCAATGAGTTGCGCACATACGGTATGGACGCCGGTTATCACAGCGCCTACACTCCGAAGGAGTGGGCAGGAAAATCTCCGGAAGAGCAGGAGAAACGGATTCGCGAACACATTGCGAAAATCAAGGCGAATGGTGCGACTCACTGGGAGTTCGGCAATGAGAATGACTTCAAAAAACCGGAGGAGGCGGCTGCCTACGTTGAGCTGTTGAGGCGGATCCGCCCCATCCTCGATGCGGAAGCCCCGGGCGTGAAGTTGCTGAGCATCGGTTTTGCGAACGGCTTCGGCGGTATTAAGTCGCTCGATCTGGTCGCTCAGGCGGGAGGCTGGCCGCTGCTGGACGGCATCGCTTACCACCTCGGGCGTGGCAACACTGTACCCGATCTCGAAAATGTCGGAGACGGCTGGTTCTACCTGAGCAGCCTGCAGGAGCTGGAGAAACTGATGAAGAAACACGGTGTCAAGCCGGTCTATCTGACGGAGATCTATACGCCGACCTTCCCGAATACCTTCTGGGACGACAGCTTACGCAACGCAACGGAGAATGTGCCGCTTTCTTATGCGATCGCGCTTGCTCATGATGTGAAAATCGCCCATTACTATCAATTGAACGATTCAGTCTGGTTCGACATCGGCGGCGTGAATTCCAATGATCGGGAATACTCGTTCGGTATGCTCTACCGCAACGGAAATGTCAAACCGACGCTTCTCGCCTATCAAACTGCGGCAAAAATGCTGGATGCAGCGAAATTCGAGAAAAAGTGGAAATCCGGGAAGTGTTCAAAAGGATATATTTTCACGAAGCCTGACGGCAGCCGGGTCGCCCTGCTCTGGGATCGAACGGACGGATACGGCTTGAATCAGAAAAAAACGGAGTTCGCCGGACAGGAGCCGTGGATTGCCTTCTGGAAAACCCGGACTCCGGTGCGGCTGAAATGTACCGGCACGGAAATCAAGGTCATCAACCCGATCGGTCAGCTTCGGCGAATTCCCGCAAAAAACGGGTATGCGGAAGTCAATCTCTCCGGAGAACCGATCTGGGTCGTCGGCGCGGAATTTTAACTACAGGAGATCATGGATGATGAAAAAACGGAATTTTACCTTAATCGAGCTTCTCATTGTAATCGCCATTATTGCGATATTGGCCGGGATGTTACTGCCTGCATTGCAGAAGGCCCGGGGGGCCGCCCAAAAGGCAAGCTGCCTGAGCAATATCAAACAACTGACGACGGGAGTCCAGCTTTACGCCGATGATTACAACGGTCAACTTCCGACCCAGAAACCCGCCTCGGAAACGCCGAGCTGGGCGGACAATGGTTGGATGTGGCATCTGTACCACCGTTACGGCGTCGGCCAGAAAACCTTTGTCTGCTCAAATCCGCGCCTGACCGATAAGGATGCCGTAGAGAATTATGTGGCCGGCATCGGCCAGCCGATCGACGGAAAGGTGGTTGGCTGGGGCGAAGACGGCGGCCGGGTCAATTATACATTCAATCAGTTTCTGCTGCTCGCAAAACACAACTGGGCCTCCGAAATCCGGATGCCTGCCGGCAAGATCAGCTCGGTCAGGCAGCCGAGTCGAATGATTATGATTACGGAATACTCCGTTCCGATGATTGGCGATGGGACCAAGGCTTTCGGGGGAATTCTGAGCCGTTTCGCCTCGAAAAATACCAGTGTGCGCGATCACGGCGGCAACGGCGTCAATTTCGGCCTGGTGGATGGACACGCGGTCAGCTGCAACTTTCCCTCCAACCCGGGCAATATCGCGTTCATGCCCGATGCTGCGGATGCCCATCCGAATGACGGCTTCTGGACCAAATTGTGGGCGCTCTGAACTGATTTCACTAATTTTCAATCAAGGAAAACTGACTCGATGAAAAAAAAGTTCCTGCTTCCGGCGCTGCTCCTTCTGCTTCCGGCCGGCGCTGCTGATGTGCACAAACCGTCCGCCTATTCGCTGGAACTCTCCGAAGGACTCAAGCCGACAGAAAAAATCTTCCCGCTCGGCATGCTCGGCGGCAGCCGCTTTACATTCCTGCCGCAGCTCGGGTTCAATTTCACGGAGATCGGCCACTGCTGTTACAGTTTCAAAGATACGGGAAAATGCAGTTGCAGTTTCCCGCCGAACCGGTCAAACGGACTCTATTTTGTAGCGATCTGGGCGGCACATTCCATGTGGTACGGCGGCAATACCGCAACGCACGGGCCGGTGATCCGCCCGGTTGATGAAAATGGCAAGGCGCAGGAGGGGCCGTGGATCGATTATCTCGCTCCCACCATGCGCGACTACATCCGCGCCTGCGTGAAAGCTTCCGTCGAAGGTTCGGTCAACGAGAAACCGAAACGCAACATTATGCTTTGGAACATCGATAATGAATGGGAACCGGTTCTGAATTACTCACCGCTGGCGATGGCTGGCTTTCAGCGTGAACTCGAGCATATCTACGGCGGCGACATCGGCAAGCTCAATGAGGTCTGGAAGACGAAATACCGCAGTTTCTGCGAGATCCTGCCGCCGAAAGGAGAAGAGTATCTCGAAAAACCGGCTGCCTGGCTCGCCTGGCACGATTATTCGGAAAATACGTTTGTCGACTTCATCGGTTCCTATCTTGGATGGGTGCGTGAATTCGATCCTGAACATCGCCCGGCCGTACTGAAATCCACCCAGTGTTCTTCGATCGAAATGAATTATATTGTACGCAGCCACATGGCCAATCTTGCGAAACTGGCCGATCGGACCCGCCGCACCTCCGACGGCTGGATCGGCATCGACATGTACGGCAACACCGACCGTAATGCCTATGAGACCAGTTATATCTACAACTGTATTCGTCCGACTGCAACCCAGCAGGCCGCCGGAGAACCGGAGGGCAGGATCTTTTTTGCAGAGACGAACAATCATGCCGGCCCCGGATTTCAATTCGCGGCTACCTACTGGCGGACGCTCGCGCACGGCATGCGCGGTGTGGACTTCTTCGTGCTCGGACGGTACAAATCCAACTGGGACAACCTGACGTTCAGCTTCATCGACGGTTATGACGGGCAACCGCGTGACCGGATGTTTTACGCATCGCGCTGGGCGAATATGATCCATCGTTCCGAGGAATTCTGGCATGATGCGCTTCCGGCGAAGAACGTTCCGAAGATCGCGATTTTAATGCCGCAGCGCGACGTGCTGCTCTCGATGGAAACCAACCGCTCCCGCTGGGATTACAGCGTCAACAACCGTCTGAATGTCTTTACGCGTCTGCGCGACGCAGGGTACTGGGTCGACGTCCTGCCGTACACCAAACTGACCGACGACTATCTCGCGCGCTATCGTGCGCTCATTCTGGTCTCCGCCGAACACCTGAGCGCGGAGGAGTGTGCCGCAATCAGGCGTTTCACGGCAAACGGCGGCGTCGTGATGGCCGATATGATGCCCGGCTATTACGATGAAAAACACCGCGTAACCCAGGGGCTCGACGAATTGCTCGGCGTCCGACTCGAAGGAGTTTACTCCGGAATCCACTTTTCTCCGGATGACGTCTGGTACGGTACGGAACACGGATTCCTCATTCGCGGTGACGGCCGGATCAACGTGAAGCTCGCCGGAGCCGAACTGTTGAATGCGCGCGATGTCGCCTGCAACGCAAAATCGGCATGGGTCACCTGCAACCGCTACGGAAAAGGACGGGTTTACTGGTTCAATACCAGAATAGGCGTGCTTCGGGCAGAAAATGCGCCGGAAAGCGACGTGACCACGTTTCTGACCGGATTCCTGAAAAGAGCAGGAGTCGCCCCCGCGTATTCTGCAGCGCAGATGGAGAATCTGCGCATCGAACACCCGTTGACCGACGGTCGCGGCAACTGGCTGCTGGCCGCCGGAGTGATGAACCGCCTGCCATGGCCGGGCGGTAAGGTAACGCTGAAAATGCCGCCGGAATTCAAACTCCCCGCCCGGGTCTGGTTCGGCGCTGCGGAGGAGAATATGCTGCACCCGATTCCGGCGGAACTACGCGCCGACGGCACGCTGGAGCTGACGCTTCCTGAGATCCGGTCAGCGGGGATGATCTATCTCTTCAACGACCATGCGCCGATGCTGAGTCTCGCCGTGACCAATGCGGAACGGCATGCGGCGAACGATCCGAACACCCCAATGTTTGAACCGGGAAAAAGCTGCGAAGTGGTGGTTTCCCCGGTGGATTTCTCACCGGGTTCCGAAGGGCGGCGGATTGCGCTCGACGTGGAGCCGGGCTGGAAGGTTACTCCGGTTAGCCAACCGGTCGGAACCGCCCCGGCACGCTTCACGGTAACGCCTCCAGCGGAGCTGCCGGAACAGGCACTGCCCAACATGATCTATCCGGTCGTCGCTACGATGAGTGACGACGGCGGAAGAATCGCGGTCGCGCATCTGGCGGCGATGCTCCGCTTCGATCCCGTCCGGCATACGATTCTGCTGACAGACAATGCCGACAACGGTTCGGAGGTCGCGCCGATCGCGATCCGTACGGGCGCGGAGTACCGTTTCCTCACGCCGAAGCCGCTCAGAAAGGACCAGCAGATCCGCGACCCGCGCGATCCCGGGGCAACCGGTGGAAAGCCGGCACTTTTCCAAGGGGTGCTTGGAGACTGGAATCAGCCCGCCGATGTGTTGTTCGTGAATCTGCCGGAAGCGACGGTCGAAGTCGATCTCAAGTCGGTATACCGGCTCGAACACATGGAACTTGGCGCAGGGTCGAAACCGAATCTCAAAGGCGTGGAGATATGCTTCAGCCGGGACGGAAAAACCTTCAGCGATCCGAAGAAACTCGATGTCGCCGGACTCAAGTTGAAACTTGCCGGGTTTGAGCTGCCGGAGCAGCCGGAGGCGCGTTTCGTCCGTTTCAGATTACAGTTCAGTGCACCGGAGGCGACCTTCGGGGAGATCAAACTCCGGGGCCGCGTGATCGATGGCGGCGGAACAAAGTGATATTCTTGAATGTTCAAAGGAATAACACAGGGAGAGACCCCATCATGAAGGAAGCCGTTAAACTGCCGCCGCACCTGGCGTGGATCGAGCATCTGAAGAAATCCCCCTGCAATCCGGTGATCCGGCCGCAGGGGGCCGGACCGGCGGCCGATGCAATCTTCAATCCGGCAGCGATCGTTCACGACGGACGGGTCGGCCTGCTCTGCCGGGCGATCAACTTCACCCGGCAGCCCCGCGATTCGCGCAACTGGAGCGTCTCGACTCTGGTCTGGGCGTGGAGCGATGACGGGTTCCATTTCGAGCTGGACGAGAAACCCGCTTTCGATCCGGGGCCGGATTCGCCTTATCAGGGCGGATTCGAGGATCCCCGGCTTGTGAAGATCGGCGACGAATACGTTCTCACCTTCACCGGGGTTCACAACTTCGACCGGACGCCCGGGCTCATCGCGTTTTCACGCGATCTGAAACACTGGGAGTGGGGAGGAGAAGTGCTTCCCGGCCGCGCGATTGCGATCACCCGCGAACGGATCGGCGGCTATTATTACGGGTATTGGGGAAACAGCTGCATCTTTCTGGCCCGCAGTCGGGACCTGCGGAGTTGGGAAACGTTGAAGGAACCCGCGCTGCGTCCGCGCCCCGGGCGCTTTGACGCTCTTCTCTGCGAAAGCGCCGCACCGCCGCTGCTGACGGATGACGGGATTCTGCTTTTCTACAACGGCGATCGAGGGCGCGAACAGGCGCAGAATTATGCGCGGGGAATCATTCCATGTTATGTCCATGATATTCTGTGGACCTGTTACTCGACCGGCTGGGCGCTTTTTGACCGGCACGATCCTTCCCGTCTGCTTGCGCGTTGTGAAGAGCCTGTGCTGACTCCGGAGCGGCTCTATGAGATTTTCGGCATCTCCTTCTACACGGTGTTTGCTCAGGGGTATGTGGAATTCAAAGGGAGGCGGTTCCTTTACTACGGCTGTGCCGACATGCGCATCGGTGTGGCGACGGCGGAGATGTGAGATGGGCAGAGAGGTTGTTGATTTTGATTCCGGATGGCGTTTTCTTTGCGGCGATGTGCCGTACCCGAATACTTTCTGGGGATTGAGCAAAGCAGGAATTTGCACACAGGGCGGCTCAGGAGAGGAATTCGATGATTCTGACTGGGAGAAGATTGATCTTCCGCACGATTTCGTGCACCTCGGCGAGCGGGATTATTCCGATGAACCGCCGCGCCGTTATGCAGACGGAACCGCGATGACCAATTCGGCGCTCCAACATGATCCGTTCCGGATGTGGGATACTGGAGATTGGATTCAGAATCGCGGCTGCTACCGGTACGGCATCGGCTGGTATCGGAAACGGTTCCGGCTTGAGGAGGCAGACCGGGATAAACGGATTTTCATTGAATTTGACGGCGTCTGCCGTGACAGTCAAGTCTGGTGCAACGGATTTTCCCTCGGACGCCATGAAAGCGGCTATACCGGATTTGCGTATGAGCTTACCGACTTCGCCCGGTTCGGCGGGGAGAATCTGCTGGCGGTACGGGCGGACAGTACGCTGCCGGAGGGATGGTATTACGAAGGAGGCGGCATCTATCGCCACGTTCGGTTGTTGAAGCTTGAACGGATCTGCTTCGTCCGCCACGGTGTACGGATTCAGGCGTCGGCTTCTCCCCGGATCCGGATCGGATACCGTCTGGAAAATCGGCTGGAACCCGGTCGGAAAGTTCGGTTTCACTGTACGGTCTTCTCGCCAGACGGAACTTTTGCCGGAGAAGGCTCTCTGGAGTTTTTGCCGGAGTATTGGCGGGAAGCCGGGGCGGAACTCGAACTGACACTGAATTCCTGCAAGTTCTGGTCGCCGGCACACCCACAACTCTATACCGCCGTGTGCGAAATCGAATCCGGCGGTGCGGTGTTCGACCGTGTCAAAGTGAAATTCGGCCTGCGTTCTGCGGTATTCGACGCACAACGCGGATTTCTGCTGAATGGTGAGCCTTTGAAAATCAAAGGGATGTGCTGCCATCAGGATCATGCCGGAGTTGGAACGGCCGTACCGGACGCCGTGCAAGAGTTCCGGCTTCTCCGGCTACGGGAGATGGGGTGCAATGCCTACCGGGTCGCCCATCACGCCCCTTCACCGGAACTGGCCGATCTGTGCGACCGGCTTGGAATCCTGCTGCTGCCGGAAAACCGGCTGCTCTCAAGCGCTCCGGAACAGCTCGGCCAGCTGCGTGAAATGGTGTGTGCGTTCCGCAACCATCCGTCAGTGATCTTATGGAGTCTCGGCAACGAAGAGACGCGCGTGCAGTTCTTCCCGGAAGGACCGCGAATCGTTGAAACGTTGAAACACTTCGTCCGGCAGTTCGACGACCGGCCCGTAACCGCCGCGCTGTTTTCGAACTATCTAACCTCCGGCCCTGCTGCTCTCGATCGGATGTTGCCAACCGCGCGGGCGCTTGATGTCATGGGATTCAACTACTGCGATCAGCATTGGTTCTTCTACCGCGCCGCCAATCCGGAACAGCCGTTTCTGGTGACGGAGGAGAGTTCGCTTTCTCCTGTGCGCGGTTGCTATCGGGATGACCACGAACATGGAAAACTCTCGTGGCTTGGTACAGAAAAGCCATTCGATTTTGCCCGGCGCTGGGCCCTTGTCCGTGATTACAGCTTTATCGCGGGGCTCTTCATCTGGACGGGATTCGACTACCGGGGCGAACCGACGCCGTTACCGCGCCCGGCTGCCGCATCAAGTTTTGGTGTGATGGACAGTTGTGGATTTGCAAAGGATTCGTTTTACTATTACGCTGCACAATGGCGGCCGGAACCGCTGCTCTACGCATTTCCGCCGTGGACACACCGTGTGGAACCGGGGATTCCGGTTCCGGTCTATGCGTTTACCAATTGCGACGAGGCCGAGCTTTTGATCAACGGTCGAACGGTCTGCCATCGCAAAGCCGTTGACGGAGTCGTCTGTTTCGGCGAATTTCCTTATGAGCCCGGTGTGCTTTGCGTGAAAGGCTCCGGCCCCGGCTCCAAAACGGTGGAGTTCGTCAGCCATACCGCCGGAGAACCCGCAGCGCTCAGGCTCGAGAGCGCGTTCCGGGGGGCAAATGTAGAGCTCGTCAACGTGTTCATCGTCGACAACCTCGGCGTAGTAATTCCAGATGCGGAACTCCCGGTCATCTTCGAACTGACGGAAGGAGTCTTGCTCGGCACCGGAAACGGTCGCCCCGATGATACCGTGCGCGATGACTCACCTTGCCGCACTACGTTCGCCGGTTGTGCTCAGGCGATCATCCGTCGTCCGCCGGGCGCGCCGATTACGGTTCGTTCTCCCGGGTTGCCCCCGGCCCGACTCGGATAGCGCCGGCCGATAGGCAAACCGGCAGACGCAGAGTCCAATACCGCTTCTGCGTGCAGCTCTGCCCAAACGTTCCCGCATCCGGTCATAAAGTCCTGGCATCCGTCGGATAACGAACCGATTTTTCCTGACTGGCAGTTCCTCGGCTGAGCGCAGAACTCCTGCCGGATGATGTTCAATCTGCTCTTCGCAACCTGACACGGACATCCGATCAGCCGCGCTTGCGGACGATCTCCTTCAAGGCATTCGCAAGCTGGTCGGGACAGCTGGTCGCCTTGCCGCCGCAGCGGATGCCGTCCACCTTTTGAATCACCTCTTCCGGGGTCATGCCGACCACCAGCCGGCTGATTCCGGAGAGATTGCCGGGGCAGCCTCCAGTAAAAGCCACCCGGCCGATTCTGCCGTCCTCCCCGATTTCAATTTCGATCATCCGGCTGCAAACAAGTCCGCTTGGACGGTACTGGTACGTCATTTTCTCTTACTTTCCTTCTGCGGGAGTTCCGCTCAACACCATCGTGGATTCCACGACATTGACCGCCGCGGGGTCGTAGTTCCATGCCAGAATCAACCGGAAATTCCCATGCCACTTTTCACTGCGCATATCCTCGAAAGCCCACGGAGTCGAGGCTCCCGAAAATTCGATGTTCAATTTTCCCGCCGCGGTCTCGATCACCATCGCTTTGGCCGAAGCGGCGATTTTCCGCCGTCCCTGTTCCGCATAGGCGAACGAGCCTCTGGGGGCGAAATAGCTCAATTCAATATAGCGTCCGCCGGGAATGCCGTTCACGAACTTCATGCTCCAGCCGATCCGAAGCCGGCCGTCGGCCAGCTTCTCCACCGAACGGCTGACCACAGCGCGGTCGCTCGCCCAGATGCAGCGCTCGACATTTCCCTCCTTTTTCCGCTGCAGCTGCGCCTTCAAAGGAGCGGAAATCGTCCCCCATTCGGCATCCATCAGCTGCAGCGTCTCCCCGTCCAACAGGGTACGGCCATCCATCTGAACCGTCAGGACGCCCCTGTCATCCACCGAATAGTTCAACTCCGCCGCCGCGGCAACCAGCCCCAGCGCCATACAGGAAATCATCATCCAGAACTTCATTTTTTTCACTCCTCATCTTCAAAATTCGACGGATTTCTGCCGCCGTTCCTGTTTATTATACTACTTCAAAAACTGAAAAATACAAGACCGCATCGATACCCGCCGGGAATTTCCCGATAATTTTCTTCCGGGACTGGCGTAAACACAGAATCGGCACTATATTATATTTTGGGTTACCGTATTATCTCGCATTCGGAATGTCCGGTAACAGCATAACCAAAAACAGACGGGGCCGCCATGAAAAATAAAAAATCCCGGGAGAAGTCCCTCTTCCTGATCTATTTGGAATATATTCCCTTTTATCTGCTGTATCACCTGCTGCACCTGCTGCCGCTGAAAGCCGGTTATGCCCTGAGCGGCTTTTTATTCCGGCTGCTGCTGGTTTTCGACCGCCGGCACCATACCCGTTCCGTGCAGCACCTCCTGCACGCCGGCATCGCCAAAGATAAGGCCCAGGCCAGACGGCTCACCGTCGCCTCCTATCTCGAATTCAGCAAGCTCCTGGTTGAAATTGTTAAAATGGACCAACTCTACGATCCGGCCAAAATCAGAGTGGTCGGATCGCAGGCCGCAATCGATATTTCCCTCTCCCAGGAGCATGACAACAAACCGGTCATCATCGTAACCGCCCACTACGGCAACTGGGAAGTCGCCGGCACCGCTTATGCGGAAAAATCGCGCATTCCGATGACCTCCTTCATGCGTCCCTTCAGCAATCCTCTGATCGGCAAGATGATCCTCGACCACCGCGCCGGCGACATGCACAAGCTGGTCGATAAACGCGAGGGCATCCGCCCGATCCTCCGCGCCATTTCCCAGAACCGCATCACCACGATGCTGATCGACCAGCACGCCGGTGCAAATGAGGGAATCACCTGTGAATTTTTCGGCCATCCGGCCTGCGTTCACATGACTCCGGCGCTGCTCCACCTGAAAACCGGTATTCCGATCATCCCGGAGCTGACCCGGCGCGTTCCCGGCGACAACTTTGAATTTGAAATCCTAGTCGGCGATCCGATCATCTACACTCCCACCGGCAACAAGGAGCACGACGTGCAGATCGTAACCCAGATGTGCATCACCGCTCTGGAAAAACTGATCAGGGAAGAACCGATTCAGTGGCTGTGGGCTCCCCGCCACTGGCTCGACATCAATCGTCGCCAGGCTGCCGAATACAAGGACTGGAAACCCTCACCTGAACTCGCGAAAATCGCCGAAACCGCCACTCGCCCCTGAAAATGGGTTTCCGCTTTCGACAACCGGGGCGAAATCCCGATTCAGAAACCCGCAAACGGCGTAAAAAATAAAGCCCCGCTTTCGCGAGGCTGAATTTTTTAATGGTACACCCGCACGGATTCGAACCGTGGACCCAATGATTAAGAGTCATTTGCTCTACCGACTGAGCTACGGGTGCAAAAAATGGTACACCCGCACAGATTCGAACTGTGGACCCAATGATTAAGAGTCATTTGCTCTACCGACTGAGCTACGGGTGCAACCTCGTTCCTGTTTTGAAAAACTCCTCAACGGAACGAACATTTTTTAATATACACAGCTTTCCGTTTTTTGCAACCCAAAATTGCAGAAAAAAATCATTTTCCGAGGCTGTTTTTCCGGAAACTTCCCGATTACGGCAACCGTTCCAGTTCACATTGCAGCTTTACCGGTTGATGAATCCGGCGGCTTTCCTCCTGCAGGGCACGGACTTCCGCCTCCCCCTGCGCCAACGCCTCCGCCGACGCGCCTTCCAGAAAGCGGCGGTAATGTCCGGCCTGTGTGCTGTTCTCCGGCTGTTCCGCCAGCAGCCGGCGGACCGCCTCGAACTCATCCGGCGGCAATGAAGCTCCCTCCCGCCGGGCGCGAAGCAGCAATTGACGCCCCACCAGCGGACGGCGCAGCTTCCGGTCGGCCACCACGGCCGCTTTCCGGTTCAGCGCAGCCGCCCGCTTCGACGGCAGCAGCCACGGATTTCCCGGCAATGCCGCCAGATCGACGCCGACGGCAAACTCACCGGCGCTTCCTGCCATCACCTCTCTGCCGTTGATGCAAAGGCGATAACGTCCATCGGCCAGCCCGGAAACGCGGAGCGTCGCCCGGTTGCGGTCGCGCCACGTCTGTTCCAGCTCCGGGGCATTCCCGAATACCGGGTCCAGCCACATCGGCAACGATAGAGGAGTCAGGGTGAAGGCCGTGCCTTTGGCGTTCCACTCCGCCAGCGGACCGCTTTCCCCCTGCGCCTCCAGAATCTTCGAAGCCAGCAGATAGTGGCCGGCGCGCGCCGGATGCAGCCGGTCAGGATGGAACAGGGTGAAAGACGCATCCCGCCCCTGCCCCCGGCGGGTCGCCTCCAGCATCGGCGTATGCTGGTCGATAAAGGGCACTCCATGCCGCGCCGCCGTTTCCACCGCGATCGCGGTGAAATCGGCCAGCGCCCGGTCGGCGCCGACGTTGTTCTCCCGCGCCGGATCGCCGGAGGTGTATTCGTCATAACATGGCGGACTCATCAGCACCACCCGTCCGCCGCCGCTCTTCTTCAGCCGCTCTAGCAGTTCGTTGAGCTTGCGCCCGAACCGCTCCCGGCAGACCGCGCGCCGTTTCTCGTATTCCGCGCCGTTTTTGCCGCCGCCATAGAGCCGCCGGTTCATATCGTTGGTGCCGATCATCACGAAAATCCAATCCGGCTTATGCGCCAGCACATCCGACTCCAGGCGGGGAATCAGGTCGAACAGCGTATCGCCGCCCACCCCGCAGTTGACCAGCCGCACGCGGCGCTCCGGGTAACGCGATTGGTAATAATTGTTCAGAAGTTCGATATAGGTGCCGTCCTGCGTGATGCTGTCTCCGGCGAAACAGACGGTTTCGCCGTCCCGGAAAGCCGGGATCAGCTGCCGCGCCCGCGGCTTCTCCATCCGCTCCGGCAGCGGCGGCAAAAGTTGCGGATTCTCCTGCTGCTCCGTCTCCGCGAACTCCACCGGTTCGCGCCCCGGCCGTTCCAGCCGGATGCGTCCGCCGTCGCGCCTGATCTTCCAGTCTCCGGTCGTAATCCACCCGTCCCGCACCACCGGACGCCCGAACTCCGGTGCCGCCTCCTTCGGCCCGGCCTGAAGCACGGTCACAAACCGCTGCTCCGCCCCGCCGTTACACTCGGCGCGTACGTGCCACTGCGGCTCCAGCGTCTTGAAATGGCTCTTGCGGTACTCCCAGACCACCGGCTTCGGATCGAAAAAATCGGTGACGGAAAATTCCAGTTCTTCCGGTTCCAGCCAATCCGCCCGAAGCGCCGCACGCTCCCGCACAACCGTCAGCGAACGCCCTCCGGCGTCGATCTCCGGCTTGCCGCCCAGATGGAGCAGCCAGGAATAACGGTGCCGTTTCCCGTCCGCCGCTTTCAGGTCGTCGAAAATGACCGCCGCCGCACGCTCTCCCTGCTTGAGCAGCAGGATTCCCCGGTCGAAGCGGTCCAGCGCGGGATCGAGGTAGGCCGCCGCGGCGTCGCCGCGCATCCAGACGTAATCCTCTCCCTGCCGGAAGCCGGAGATCCGTCCCCAGCCGTAGCTGCAGTCAGCAGGCTGCCCCCTGCCGTCGACCAGGATCGTATTGTGGGCGGCGGTACGGATCGTGTAGCCGAAATGGTGCCTGTCATGCCAGCCGATGTAGTAGCCGGAGTCCACCACCAGCTTCTCGCCGCGCGCCATCAGGTTGAAGGAGTTCTGGTCGGCGTGGGCGTGAGCGTAAGCCCCATACGGGGAGCTGCGGAATTCCAAAGTGATGTTGCGCCCGGCGTCGGCGATGTCGGTATGGGCGATCGCGATGCCGACATCGCGGAACGCACGGGCCGGCGGCAGCGCCCCGGCCGGTTGCGGCGCTTCAAACGGCCCCCACGCCAGCGGCAGCAGCCGCAGCATCAGACCGCGCGAAAGCCGCTGCAGATCCGCCCGTTCCAGATTCAGGTGACGGTCCGCATACGCCGTCGCCGCCGGATTCGGATACAGGGCGCCGTGAAGTCCGGCCAGCAACGGCGCGGCGACGCCCAGTTCTCCGGCGGGGTCCGCGCCGTTGTCTCCGAACCACGAGCTTTTCACATCGCCGGGGCGGGTGTAGATCGCAAACCAGACGTTATTCCGCAGCCACGGATTGCCTGCGAGGTCCAGACCGCAGAAGTTCCGCCACAGCGCGCGCGGAATCAGCGAAGTGAGTGCATTGGTCTCCACGCCGTAATGGGTCCCCTCCGCCGAGCCGCCGTCACCGCCGCCGAACCACGGGTACAGCGCGACATAAAACGGCAGCATCTGCTGCAGGAACTCCCGTGCATACGGCTCCTCTTCCCAGATCGCCATCGCGCCGCAGACCGCCTGATGCAATGTGCTCTGCCATGCATGCGCATCGTACAGGAACCGGGGAAGCGAAGCCGGGTAACGGGTCGACTTCAGCCGTTCGACGATATCCGCCCGGATCGCCGCACGCTCCTGCGCATTCAATTCATCGCCCAGATAATCATAGGCGAACGCCAGAGACTGCGTGATCAATCCGTTCGCGAAATCCTGGTCGAACGCCACCTTCTTCCCCCGGCACCGTTCCAGCAGCGTCAGCGCCCGGCGTTTGCCCTCCGCCCGGAAATCCGGCCTGTTCAGCACCCGTCCCAACACCAGATATTCATGGATCGGGCGGCCGAAGTGCAGTACCGTCATCAAGTCGTTGATCCCCTTGACCTGCTCATCGCCCTTTTTCGCGGCGGAGAACGGACGCCCGACTCCGGCCTCCAGCTCCGCGATCAGCCTGTCGGCATATCCTTTCATCGGGCCGGAGACGTTCGTTCCGATCCGTGCCAGTTCTTCGGCGGAGTACATCAGCCGGGGCCGCGTCTTTGAAAAGGCGTTGTAAAACTCACTCCACGGCGGCAGTTCCCACTTCACCGCCTTCGGCGACACCGTGAAACGGTACGGCCCGCCGCGTTCGCGTCCATTGCACAACAATTTCCACTCCCACTCCCCCGGCGTCAACGCTTTCCGCGGGCGGAAGAACAGCGGCTGGAACTCGCCATTCTTCATGGCAGTTCCCCGCTGCGCGCTTTTCCAGTCCGCCGCCACCGGTTTGTACAGCACCGTGTACTCCGACGCCCCCGCCAGAGCCGGCCAGCGGAAGGTCGGCGGGTTGATGTCCGGCGTCCGGTCCCGATTCGGTTCCGGCCGCGCCACATAGTGCTGGCGCGGCAGATGCAGTTCCTTCACCCGGGTCAGGGTTGCACCGCCCAGTTCGATGCCGGGCCGCCGGGTGCGGATTTCGACCCGGTCGCAGAAATCCCCGATCGCGGCGTAATCCTCGACCGTTCCCCATTCCCTTGAGTTGGGCGCAATCAGCACCCGGTCCCCGAAGGCGCTGCGCAGGATGATGTTGCGCCCCGGCACCCCCTCCCCAGCCCGCACCTTGAGTTCAAGTTTGTAGATTCCCGGCTCCGCCACCGGAATCGAAATCGTGCCGTCCGCACCCGGCTGCGCGGTGATCGCCGCCCCGGAAACGCCCCATGCCAGCCATGCGGCCGCACCGCAGCCCATCAACAGTCGCTTCATGCTTTTCATTCCTTTCCTTACAGCTCCGGCGCCGACGGCGTCCACTCGACCACATTCGGGATCAGCACCTTGGAAAAACGCACCCGCGCCTTCGCATATCCGTCCTGCCCCTCCGCGAAATAGCCGGGCCGCATCAGCCAGTAATAGTATTGCGAACTGCGGAAATCATTCAGCTGCAGCGAGGAAACATTGCCGCCCCAGAACAGCATATTCGCCTTGTGACCGTGCCGCAGCATTACGTTCGGCTTGCCCGCCCCCCGGTCCATGATCGCATAATTGGTGGTTTCATTCAGAAAATCCGGATCGGTGGTATCGCCGAGCACCGTGGTTTCCCCCGGCTTCATCACCAGCCGCATCGGCACCGAAATCAGCGTTTTCGTCGATCCGTCCTCCCCATCCCATTTGAAACGGTCGTGGATCGCTTTCGGCTCCCCGATGGCCGCGCCGTAGGCCGCTTTACGGAAATCATTGGCCCGCGCCGAATTGTATGCGTTCATCGAACAGACCGCCGCCTTGGGATTTCCAAGATAATTGCCGCCGCAGTTCAGGTTTCCATAGGTCTTTTCCGGCGGCACCACGAATCCCACCCATGCCGGAGCATTCGTGCTGGTCGACACCGTCACGTTGTCGTCATTGTCGAGCGCGTATCCGGACAGCGCCAGGTAACACTGTTTCAGGTTGCTCACGCATGCAATGCCCCGCGCCGTCTCCCGCGCCTTGTTCAGCGCCGGCAGCAGCATCGCCGCCAATATCGCGATAATCGCTATTACAACGAGCAACTCAATAAGCGTGAACCACCTTACATGACCCGATGCGGGGGGCGTATCCGCCGCCCCCCGCCCCCCCTGCGTCCGGCAAGGTGCCGGTGCCGGGTACGGGACGGTCGACAGGCAGAGCTGCAGTCGCTCGGCGATAGGAGAAGAGTCGCTTGCAGAGCATTGGCAAAGACGCGAGAGCTTGCGGAGAATAAGAGAGATGTTCAGATTGCCTGGTACGGGGAGAGACGCGGCGCTGACCGCCGCTTTCTCTCCCCCGAACCCCTCTCTTTTACGCGGAGCGACGGCGGAAGCCTGTTCACTCCGGCGGAATGTTCCGGTCAGTTCGATCCATCGATTCATGATTCCTTCTCCTTATGTTTCCTTCAGACTATCAATGCTTTTTTGTGACTGGTCATCGCCGCCGCCCTTTCGCGGGTGATTTCGCCGCGCAGCGGTTCGCCCCGGAAAAAGCGGCCGAAATTTTCCAGCACATCCGGGATGAACCGCCGGATTCCGCCCAACCCGGCCACGTGCGGCGTCAGCACCACATTCGGCAGCCGGTACAGCGGACTGTCCGCCGGCAGCGGCTCCCGGTAAAAAACGTCGAAAAATGCGGAAAAGCGCCGTCTTTCCAGCTCCACCATCAAATCCTCCTCCCGGATCAACCGCGCCCGGCCGTAATTGATCAGCGTCGCCCCGTCGCGGAGCGAGCGCAGCAGCCCGCCGTCCACCCGTTCGATATTGCGGTTGTTCAGCCCGGCCAGCAGCACGACCACATCGGCCTCCGCGAACACTCGTTCCAGCGAGGCCGGTTCGGCTCCCCATTCTGCCAGCGCGGCGTCGGAAGCGAAATCGCTGTGCACCAGAATCCGCGCCGGTGTGAACGGCTTCAGAAGCTCCAGATAGCTCCGTGCGATCGCTCCGAAGCCCCAGATTCCGATCGCCGCGTCCCGCAGCGACCGCACCCGGCCGCGATTCTCCCAGCGGAGCGGCTCCCCTCCTCCGAAGCGGAGGAATTCCAGCGCCCGCCCGAAGCCGAGGATCGATGCGGCCAGACACCACTCCGCGACCGAACCGGCCATCGTGTCATTGGCGGAGACCACTTTGATCCCGCGCGCAAACAACTCATCCGAAACCAGATCCGCGACCGAACCGGCGGCATGGCCGACGATCCGGAGCCGGGTGTTCCCCTCCAGCAGCTCCGCGTTGAACTGCGGCGCTCCCCATGAGGTGACCGCGCCGTCGTAGCCGCGCAGCAGCCGGTTCCAGCCTCCCGCTCCGGCCGGAGCCGTTCTCAGCAGATCCAGTTGAAACCCCAGCCGTTCCGCCGCCGCCTCCGCGTCGCGGCTCCACAGCTTCGGAAAGTCCGCCGAATCCATCGGCGTGCAAAAGAGCAATCTCGCCCGTTCTTTCATCCTTGCTTCTCCGTTTTGTTTCTCCTATAATTATGGCAGAAACCGGGCCGGATGTCAACGGCAAAAATTCTATATAACTTACACTTTTCAAAGATATCTGGTCAAAAAAACGGTTTATTTTCCCAGATCAGTTGCATAATTCAGAGAATGAGGCAATATTATTCCCGGAGGGCCGACTGCATGGAAAAGACCGAATGCCTGATCAGATTCGATGACCGCAGCTATACATTGAGCGTGGAAACGCTCCACCACCGTTTCTTCCGCGGCAGTGAAAACCGCTTCCACGCCCACGCCTCCTATCATTACGTGCTGGTTTCGCAGGGAAGCTGCCTGGTGCACATCCGGGGGCGGCAGCCGGCGGAAGCGCCGCTCAACTCCCTGGTGTTCATCAATCCGCTGATCGCGCACAACTTCATCGGCGATCCTGCGACGGGGGTGGAACACACCTGCCTGATCTGGCGTTTTCTCGACGAACAGGGCAAGATCGCGCTCTTTCCGCTGCAGCAGCTGCTCGCACCGGAACAACGGGAATGGCCGGATTTCGGCATCATCCGCCTGAACGATTTCGATGCGCGCAACTTCCTGCAGAAACAGCGCGCCGCGGAACTGGCGTACAACAACCGCGAGGATTTTTCCGCCTCGGTGAAGATTTTCGAGCTGTTCTTTCTGGGGCTGAACCTGCTCAATGTGAAAGGCGGTGCTCCCGAAGCGGAGCCGGACAACGAAAAGCGGATCGTCAAACTGATCGAACAGGCGGTTGAACGGAGCCTGACCCACGAGGATTTCAACATCGGCAAGCTGTCGCGCACCATCGGGCTGCACCCGAACTATCTCAACACCGTATTCAAATCGGCCACCGGAATCACCTTGAGCGCCTACATCATCCAGCGCCGGATCGACTTCGCGCGGATGCTGCTGGAGTCGACCTCCTACAACCTGAGTGAAATCGCGGAAATGTGCGGTTTCCGCCGCCTGAGCTACTTTTCGCGGGTTTTCCGCAAACACTGCGGCACCAATCCGAGCAGCTACCGCAACCGCCGCCACGGCGGGAAATACTGAAAACCGGCATGGTGCGCGAGATGGGACTTGAACCCACACTCTGTTAAGAACCGGAACCTAAATCCGGTGAGATGAGCGTAATATTGATTTTTTATCCGGGAAATATCCTTGAATTATATTTTTAACGTGCTATTTTGATATAACGATGTAAAGGCAGGAAACGCAGCATAACAAGGAGATTGCGAAAATGGCGCGAACTACAACCGGAAAGCTGTATACCAGCGGAAAGAAGGGATATTATTATCTGCGATTCACCGCAAATGGCAGAGATTGCCGGATGCGACTGCTTGGACTGGACGGAAAACCGATTACCCGACGTACCGAAGCGGAAAAAGCGGCGGCGCGGCTGCTGAAGCCATTGACCGAATCGAACAAAGCCGAGCAACTTCGATTGCTGAAAAACAATCTGAAAGACGCTGAAGACAAGGCAGCCGAAGCCGCCGCCGAGTTGATCAACAGCCGGGCAACGCTGGCAAAGGGCTGGATGCTGTTCATGAGCTGTCAAAGCCGTCCGAAAAGTTGCAAGCGATTACCTGCCGGTTCAACTTCAACCAAATCAACCGTCGAGGCATATCACGCTTACTATCGGCGCTTCGTTGAATGGATGAAGAATAATCACCGCGATATTCTATTGCTTTCAGATGTCACGTCCGAACATGCCACAGCATTTGCCGCCGCCCTTCAGGCCAAAACTGCTGCGGGAACATTCAACAAATATCGCTTTTTCCTGATTGCCTTCTTTGATGCTCTGATCAACGATGGGAAGATTACCCTTGTACGTAACCCGTTTTCGGCGGTTGAGCGCATGGAAGGCGAACCAAACAGCCGTCGCGAACTATCGCTTGCCGAGCTTCAGCGGATCGTTGAAAAAGCAGCGGGTGACCTTAAGTTGCTGCTGCTGGTCGGCGCGTGTACCGGCTTGCGTCTTGGGGATTGCTGTACCCTGCAATGGGGCGAAATCGATATGATCCGGCAAATCATCCGTCGAAAGCCCCGCAAGACAGCCAGCCGGACACAAAAAGTTGTAACCATTGGTATTCCAAGGGCCTTACAAGCTGCTCTTGACGTTATTCCGCAAGATAATCGAACCGGCTACCTGTTGCCGCAATTTGCAGAGATGTATCTTGCTCCAAATGGAACCACAGAAGTTACAAAAATCATTCAGGAACATTTTAAATCCTGCGGTATAGAGACGCTTGCGCCCGGAACTGGAGCCAAATATCACTACGAGGGAAAAAAGAAGGTCTATGATACCAGCCGCAGGGCTGTTGTTCAGGTCGGCTTTCACTCCCTTCGCCATACTTGGGTAAGTCTTCATGCAATGCACGGCACTCCGCAAGCGATTATTCAGGATGCCGCAGGACATGCAAACCCAAGCATGACCGAGCATTACGTCCATGTTTCGCCGGAAGCCGCCCGCAAGGCCGCAGCGGCGCTAGACCTGCCGCAACTTACCGGGGAAATATCAGATGCTTATCCGACGAACAACGAACCGGAACGTACCGAGCTTCACCGGCTGGCCGACACTTTGCCCATTGAAGAAATCCGGGCTTTTTTAAGACAGTTGGCAAATACGACCGTATGCGAATAATACGACCGTATACGATGGTATAACCCTGTTTCGGAATCAAAATGACCGGAACGGGAATTCCCTTGCCGGGTTTGGATCGGCAAGGGAAGACGGGAACAGGGCACAATATGGCCTTGCGGCGATTTTGGCGGCGATTAGACTGTATTCCGCAGAATGATCCGGGATTGAATAAGCCGTGCCACTATGGCCCTTGCAACAAACTCCCCGGTTATCGGCCTAGGAGCCATATCAGAAATAGAATCAGCAGCAGGATAATCAGGCAACCAATGCCAAACCCATGCCGCTTCTTTTTGGGTTTTCCGGTATCCGGCATGGGAACCACCAATTTCTTCAAGCTTTTTCCGCAGGAAAAGCATTCATCCATGTTGATATCAATTCTACTCTTACAGGATGGACATTTCCCTTCCCATGTGTTCAAATAGTCAATGAACGCTTCGGCTTGGCTATTGGTCAATCCGGGACGAATTTCCCCGTGCCGCTCTTTTATTTCATCAAGCAGATAACGTTCAGCTAAGGCATTAGGAAGCAAAACTTTTTCATAGATGACACCCAACTCTTCAAAATTGACTTCCCGTTTGGGCTTTTCGGCTTTTCGGGCCGCAGAAATTGCGGCGGCTATGGTTGTTCCTGTTTTGTGGTTCAGCGGAATCCCATAGGCATAAGCATCACAGAAACGCTTGAAAGTGGGCGCGTCCTGCCCGAATTGGACATGAGCGAGTTCCGGGTATTTCTGAAGCGCCTGTTGGGCGGCTTGCCGGTCAAGATCATCAACCGATACAAGCTTGCGGTCAACTTTGATTTTCAGGATAGGAGTACCATCCGCTGCTTTTTCATATTTTACTTTGATAATGGCGGCGTGATTGCGGGTAATCAGTGCTGCATTATACCGGTCAACATAACCAATGGTTTCGCCGTTTTTCGCATTTGTCACTTTGATTGCGTTTGCATCGTATTGGTTGGTCGGCTCCGGTATCAGAATTATCTTTTTGCCGAAGCTGAAAATGCTGGAAAACCTTTTATATGCCTTTTCGTAATGCTGTGTTCCCGTAAGGTGTGCTTCTACGAATTGCGCCATGATTATTCCCGCTTTATTTTTGCTTTGTTGTGTTTCCGCAGTCGTTTCAGTATATATTCGTTTACGTCTTCGTAAAGCTCCGCTTGCCGCTCTTCGGGAACTTCAAGAAGATTCTTTACAATAACCTTAAAAAGACAGTTTTCAACCCTTGGACAGGATTTACAGGTGTTTTTATTCAGTTCTTCTTCGACGAAAGGCAGAAGCAGCGGCTTGATTTTATTCCATGTATCACTCTTGAAATGGGACACCTCACGCTTCAGCAAAAGCGAAACGTGAGGCGAAGTCAGGCCGAGGGCGGCGGCCATCGCGCGGGTGGTCGGATAAGTTTCACGCATGTTTTCAAGGCCCCGGTAAATTGTCTCATCAATTATTTTCATCGTCACGCCGTAAACTGTGGGGTTTATTTTCAGGGAAAGTAAACTGCGGGGTTTATTTTTACGGGCCAATTTGGTTTCTGCCGGTAGTCGGAAAAAGCGCGATTAATGTTTTACGCCACCGCAGTAGCCACAGTTTTTAGCATCGGGAATCTCCTTGAAGTATCTGCAATTCTGATTATGTATCTTACCGTTTGCGGTTACATAATAGACCTTGGACAACTTCATTCCCGCATAGAGACCTATCGCCAAAAAGGTAATGGCAATCCATGCCGCTGCTGTGATGGAAACGAATTTCCAGCCCTTGTATTCCGGGGGAACATTCGTTTCAAACTTAATCTTCTTCGCTTTTTTGACCGATGCGCCGGTACGGAGGGAATCACTTATTCCATTCCGCTTTATTCGGGCCTCCCTGTTCGTTTCCATCCCCGCGACCGTCGCGGAGGATCGTTATTTCAAATCCTTCAGGAATTTCAACACCTGCTTTTGGGCGACCGGATCAATTTCAAGGTCAATCACTCCGTCGATGGCCTTGCGCCGGAATTCCTTTACTGCCTGTTCAATCGCTTCTTCAAGGTTGGTCCCGTCCGGCAGTTGGTGAACAACCTTCCCGGCCTTTCCTATGATGGCGGCACCATACATGGTTGAGTTGATGCCGCCGATTGTAGAACCGGGCGCGTATACACTCGTGTCATTTAAGTAGGGACGCAGGTAAGGTTCAAGAGCGGCCCATGTCGTGTCATTCATACGCGGAGATTCTCCATTCAAATATCTGCCTATTGTAACATTTGAAACTTTGGTCTTCCGTTCGACTTCAAGAGCGGAACCGCAGTTATCGATCAAACTGCGGATTGCATTTTTAATTTCTTTGGTTACCTTGATTGACATATTGCATCCTCCTTTATTGACATTTTACTATAAAGTACAATTTTTTTCAACATTTTTCAAACAGTCGTCTTGAATTCTACATTTGTTGAATTATATTGAATAACAGAAGCAAATAACACGAGCACAGCATAACAGAAGGCAAGCGGACTATTTTTTTGCTATCAATTCTACATATTTAGAATTAATGAAGAATCAAGAACACAAACAAAAGGAACGGGAATCATGAAAATCAACGTGGATTTCAGAAGACAGATGGTCCGGGACCTCGATAAGAAACGGCAGGAAATCAATACCAGACTTTCCGACGCAATCGATATTGTATCTCATGGAGATTGTGATTGCGCCACCTTCGAGTGTTGCGCCGAATACAGCAAATTCCGGGGCAGCTCGAAAAAGCCGAAGCGGCAATCAAAGCCATGAATGAGTATATCGCCGCAATCGATACCATCGCACGGTAACGACAAACAAAAGGAACAGGAATCATGAAAATCAACTTCAAACTCGATGATGATGTCAGCGTGAAGAATCTGAAGGCGGCGAGAGAACGAATCAGGGAGTACAAACAGAATCCGTTCGACACCGAAAGCCGGATCAGGGAGGCAAATCATAAACTTGCAGAGCGGTTCGGCGCGGGAATCGCCGAGGAGCTCAAATGCAAAATCACCGCATACGACGAAGAAGATGTAGTGTTCACAGTAGCCAATTGTGTTTTTCATGATTCGGATGAAATTGCTTTCGGATTCATCGAAATCTACTTCATCTTCCAGCGCGGCGCGGATGACCCGAAAGCCATCGTCAAGGTATACTGCAGAGCGTAAACAACCATAACAGCCGGGGCGCGATGCCCCGGCGCTAAAGGAGCAGCAGGAATGACACGGCAGGAACTCAAAAAAAAGCACCCCAAAGAAGTTTTGGCCCTGTATTGACTGGGAAACAATCTGGATCGATGACGGAATTATCAATGCCGCGCTGAAAGACGGATTTGTAGACCAAATCACTGAAGCCCATGCGGTGACGGCAGAAAACCTGATCGAGTGGCGGGAAGCACTTGTCACGATTGAAAAAGAACGTAACTGAACATTGCCGGGGCGCGATGCCCTGCAGAAAGGAAAGACGGAACCATGATATACGCTAAACTCACTGTTGCGGAAACGGATAATCTCACCTGCTGTGAATGTCACGCCGCTATCGTCGCGCCGGGTACATACTACGAAGATGAAAAAGGCAATCCCCATTGTGCCGGTTGCGCGGAGGCGGTATTGGATGATATCAACAATCCGAACAATGCCAACCGCCTGTTTGCCAAGGCTGCCGCGCAGGTGGGAGCAGCTCAAAACGCGCTGTCCGAAGCGCTCCAAACACTCCGTCACGCTCAACATGTTCCGCGTGATGAACAAACCAATAGCGACGTTACCCGGATGCTGGCGCAGGTTTGCCGGGCGATTGTCGCACTGAAAACGGAGGGCGAATAGTGAATCAGGAACGACGCAAAAAGCTGTACGAAATCCGGGGATACCTCCGCCTTCTCCGCATGGAGCTGGCGGCAGTCCACCAAGAGGAAATCAAAACGATCCGCAACATTCCGCAAGCATTCACGGATACCGCTCAATGTTGCAACGCGGAAACCGCAGTAAGCAATCTGAACACCGCGCTTGAAGCCTTTGACGAAGCAGCAACCGCTATTGAAAACGCCAGTTATTGAAAGGAGCAGCAGCAATGAAAATCAATGTCATATTCACATTCATGTCAAATGAAGTCGGCAGCCCGGTTTTTGTGGTATGCGCCAAAATTGAAGCGGAGGCGCTTCCGGGGGACTACCATTTGCGAATCAGAAGCCCGGAGAAAATACAGAAATCGTTTCCGAACTATACCAGGCAAGCCTTTTACCTTAACGCAAATATGAGCGGGCAAGTCTGCTATTGCGGCAACTTCAGGTATTACATTTGGAGCAAGACCGTTTCCCTGCCGGTTTTGCGCTCCCGGCTGGCCGCCCGGATGAAAAACGATTTTGAGCATAGCGCCGACCGTGCCGCGAAAGAGCTGGAACGCTATACCGCATGGGCGGCAACGATGGCCGCTTACCTGCCTGAACATGAAACTGACCATAAATAAGGAATTGTAATGAAGAAAGCCGTTCAAGTTGTCGAGGTTGCGTATACGCCGCCTAAATTTTTCCGGGTGATGACCCGATACCGGGAAGCAATCAACTCAATGACCGATTCGGAAGCCGGAGAGGTTTTCAAGGCGTTGCTGGCGCTGGCCGATACCGGCAATTACGAGGTGCCGAAAGGCGACCGCGCCAAGCTGGCGGTCGAGTTCATTCGGCCCGACCTTGTGGCCGATATCGAACGCGCCCGGAAACGTTCCGAGGCGGGCCGCGCCAATGTCAATCACAGATGGGGAAAATGAAGATGGAAGACGAAGAAAAAGCACCCGTGAACGCAGAAACAAGGGCCGGGCGTCCCGTGGATGTTTTGACGTTTTACGGAGAGCAGGAACTTGTAGCGTTTACGGACGCCCTGAGTTCGATTGCCGAGCAAGTCAAATACGGCAGAGAGACGGGAAAGGCCGAGTATCGGGTAAAGGCCGACCGCTCCGGCTGCATCCGAGTGGAACGTCGGACAATGCCGCCGCCGCAAGCGCCGAAGCCGTAACGGTGCCGCCATGACGGAGCAGCCGACCCTGTTTGAAGTGAAACGCACATCCCGCCGCCTGACCCATAAGGAGCGCGGCGCGGCCTACCGGCTATTGCGCTACATGCTTCGTGGAGACGTTCCCAAGCCGGACGGTGAAATTTTGAATTACGCTTTCAGCGCAATGATGAAACTTAAAAATTTCAGGAGGAAGAAGAATGATTGATTTTTGGAAAGAGCTTGAACGGCGCGACAAGGCCGCTTTGCCGGATAACGTCGCCTTTCATGTGGAAACACGGGAGCTGAAGGCGGCATTGGCGCGGCTTGCTCATGGATTCAGGCGCGACCGGACTTGTCCGATTCGGAATTGCGTGAAAATGGAATTCTACGCGAAAGCCGGACGGATGAAGCTGACTGTGGACAGTGCGGAACTCTGCTTGGATACCGGTATCCCGGCTTTCGGGGAAGTGGATCAGGCTGTCTGTTTCCCGTTTCAGGCATTGAAGCGTTTTATCGGACTGGTACGCGGGCCGCTGACCGGCTTCCGGCAGGAAACGGAAAAAGGATGGGCGGTCCTGTCGGGAACCGCCAGCATGAGGGCGCGGACTGCGGCAATTCAGGAGTTTCCTGAAGCAATGAAAATGACCGGAGAGACCGGACTTGTGATTGAAGAAACGGAGGTTGGACAGTTTTGCGGCGATTTGCAGAGGGCGGCGCGGTTTATTTCCGATAGCGACTTCCGGCGCGTCCTCTCCGGCGTATTGGTCGAATGGCAGGATAGCCGGTTGAATTTGATTGCAACGGACGGCAAGCGGCTGTTTTGGGCGAAACGGGCGGCGGCGGCACAGGAATTTCCCAAGTTCATCCTGCCGGGCCGGGCGGCAATGCTGGCCGCCAAGCTGTTTGCCAAAAGCCGAAGGACAATAAAGATTCATGCCGGGGAATTCGCGGAAATTACGGACGGAGAGACGCGGCTTACCGCGCGGATCATTACCGGAGAATTTCCGAATTACCGACAGGTTGTTCCGACCGGCTTCTCGAACGAAGCGACGTTTTCGGCTTTCGTGCTGAAGTGGGGAATCGACTGCATCACCGGAGGGGCGTCCTGTCAGGTTTCGCTGGAAATCGTGCCGGGAGCGCTGCGCCTGACCAACAGAAGCGAAGAATTCGGCTACCTGATGGAAAATGAAGTTCCCGCCGTGACGACGGATGCGGACCCCGGCCAAAGCATCCTGTTCCGAAGTGATTTTCTGACTGCGGCAACGGCAATCGGGGAACACGTGACAATGCGCTGGCGCGACGGTTACAGCCCGGTAACGATTGCGACCGATGAGTATATGTATGTGGTAATGCCATTGAGAACGAGGTGATAAGATGAATGAATTGACCAAAATTGAAGCCGGAGCCGTCGCTCCGATGTCGGCTGTTCAGGTCCGGGAACAGGTGGCGCTGATCAATGATATCCTGAAAAACGTCATGGTGCCGAAGGTGCACTTCGACAAGTTGCCGGGATGCGCCAAGCCGACGCTGCTGAAGCCCGGCGCGGAAAAGATTCTTACCACCTTCAGGATCGGTTCGGAACCGCAGATTGAATACACGACAAACGGTTTCGACCACTTCTATAAAGTGGTGGCGCGCGGTTTCCATATCCCGACCGGCAACACGGTCGGTTACGGTGTCGGCATCTGTTCGACCGATGAAGACAAATTCAAGTGGCGGGCGGCAATCTGTCCCGAAGAATTCGACGCTACCCCGGAGGCGCAACGACGCATTCACTGGTACAAAGACGGCGGCAAGGCTGTTTCCGTGCAGCAGGTGCGGCAGAATCCCGCCAATGTCAGAAATACCGTGTTGAAGATGGCGAAAAAACGCGCCGAAGTGGATTTGTGCCGCACGGCAACCGCCTGTTCCGATGTATTCGAGCAGGATATCGATGAAGATCACATTGCCGCCGCCGTTGGCGTGGATACCGCACCCCGCTATACCGCCCCCCGGCGACGTACAGCCACACCCGCCGCCGCTCCGGCCCCGCAGCCGGGCGAAGGCGTGAACGTGATTACGGATGCGCAGAAACGGCGTTTGTACGCGATCGGCAAGGAGCGCGGGCTTTCCGAAAGTGAAATGGCATTCATCATCCGCGATGTTGCCGGGGTGACGGATTCGCGGAAAATTCCGGTGACGATTTACGAGGCGGTGGTGTCGGCCTACCAACAGGCCAAGCCGGGCGAAGTGACGGAAGCGGGGCTGTAAATTGGCAAAGCTGGAATTCTACGAGGATACGCACACTTACACGCTGGACGGCAAAATCGTGCCGTCCGTCACGCAGGTAATCAATGCGGTCGGGCTGTATGAGTTTGAATTCGTGAACCGGAACACATTGGCGGTTGCCGCCGAGCGCGGACTGATCGTTCACGAGTGCATCGAATTCTTCGAGCGCGGGGAACTGGACGAAACCAGCATCGACCCGGAGCTTCGGGGATACTTTGAGGCATACTTGGAATGCCGGAAAGTTTATTTTCCGCAAGGTCCGATTGCGATTGAAGAACGGGTGTATTCGGAGCAATACCAATATGCCGGTACACTTGACCAAGAGTTTGAAGGCGGCTGGATCAACGATATCAAGACCGGCGCACCTTCCCCGACGCACGGCTTGCAGCTCACCGGCTATTGGCTGGCGAAGCACGGCAAGACCAAAAAGCCAACCCGGTTGACCGGTACTTACCTGCAACCGGGCGGGCGGTTCAGGCTGAAGGATTATCCCTATGAACCGGGCGCATGGCTGGCGGTTCTGGCCGATTACCGTTGGAGGCACAAGTATAATTTACTGAAAAAGGTGTGACGATGGACAGGATGAAGATTTGGCGCTTCCGGGTGACGGATGAAAGCATTGCGCCCCGTGAATTCCTGATGCTGAATGAAATGGAGGCGCAGGGACTTATCAAGGGCTTCCGCAACAAGCCGACAACGGAAATTCCCGGCGTGGAGTTCTACCCGGAAACGGTAACTATTGGGTGATGTCATGGGAAAAATAAATTCAACCATTCGGTTTAATGATGAATTGGCGACCTTGCTGCAAAAAACGGCGCGGCACGTTGATAAAAGTGAATCCGATGTCGTTCGGGCTACCGCCGTCTTCATTCGCAACGGAAAAACCGTAGAGCAAACGGACGTTCCCGAAACGCTCTACAAAACAGGCGGGGAAATCGTCAAGAATTTCCGCTTCAGCCTGCCGGATATCCCGCCTGAAGAGTTCCGGCGCATACTGGCGGCGCGGTGTCTGATCGAGTTGCAAAAGCCGAAAGCCCGGATTTATCGGAGTTATGCGGCAGAAGCGAAAATTGCCGACCGGGAGCCACGCACGTTGGAAGAAGCCGAAGGCGTTACTTGTGTCATTCTCAAAATAAAGGAGTAAAATCATGCAGGTTAGAAACAGTATCAACCAACAGGTTTTGATGGCCGCAACCGCTTTGTTGCAGCCGTTCGCGCCGGATTTGTCGCCCGGTTCCCTTGTCGCGGCCCTGAAGGCGTATGACGAAGTCCAGCCCGGAAAGGGCCGCGCGATCAGGTCGGAGAGGCCGGAAAAGCCGTGGACAAGAAAGGAGGTTGCGGAATTTCTCGGAATTACCCTGCCGACCCTGAACCGCTATCTGAACAACGGGACGTTGCGCCGGATCAAACTGGGGCCGCGCATGGTGCGTATTGACCCGGAGAGCGTCAGAAACTTGCAGACGGGGGCGACAGGTGAAGAATGAAGAAATCCTTTGTCCTTTACCCGGATATGAAGGAGGTACTTCTTTCTTTGCCGGATGGAGACTTGCGGCTGATGGTCCGGGCGATTTTCGAGTATAACGAAACCGGCGCGGAACCGGAATTTGCCGGGTTGCTGCTGGCGCTGTGGCAGGTATTCCGGGCGCAGTTCGACCGGGACGCGAGCAAGTATCAGAAGGTTTGCGACAAGAACCGGGAAAACGTCCGGCGGCGGTGGAACAAAAGCCCCTTGCCCGATACGACCGTATACGACCGTATACGACCGCATACGACGGATACCAAACCATACCACCCGATACCACCCGATACCAAAAATACCGATAATGATAATGATATAAAAGAAAAGTATCCCTATGGGATACCAAAAGAAAAGGGATTTTCTTTTGATCCACCACCGGAGGAAACCAAATCTTTCAAGCAGTGGACGGAACAGGAATTCCGCGCCGATATCGCCAAGTATGCAAAGGCCCCGGAAGTAGGGCAAGCCTTTGGCGATTACTGGACCGAAAGGAGCGCCAGCGGCAAAATGCGCTTCCAACTGGAAAAGACGTGGCAGACCGACAGGAGGCTTGCCACATGGGAACGGAACAATGCCCAATGGGGACAGAAGAAACGAGGCCCCGGAACCACAGGAAAGGATTACAGCGGGATATGATGAACGGAAAAACTGAAACGAAGAATTTCCCATGCCGGAGTTGCGGCAAGGAAATACCGGTTGAAGTTCCGGTTGAGGAACTGGCGCGGAAACTTTTTCTTTCCGTGTTCTCCGGGGGGCTGTGCGAGGAATGTGTGGCGAAAACAGCGGCAGAAGAAGAGCAGCGCCAGCAGGAACGGCGGCGGGAAGAATTCATTCAAAGTCTGCCATCCCGGCTGGCGACCATCGGACTGCCGAAAAAGTACGCCATCGACGCACCGCGCGTTGCATTCGTGGCCGATTGGATATTCGAGAATCGCCGGAAACATCTTGTCCTGTCCGGGCAGACCGGAACCGGAAAAAGTACCAGCGCCGGGTATATCGCCCGCAAACTGACCGCGTCCAGCTATGCGAAAATCCGTTACTTTTCGTTGCGGAAACTGCTGGCAGAGTGGCGCATAGCCAAAACCGCAGACAACCAGCGGGCAGCGGAAAACTTCATCGCGGAACTTGCCCGGCTGGATGTACTGATTATCGACGAATTTATTGATAAAGCCAGCATCACCGCCAGCGGCCAAGAACTGCTGTATGAACTGATTGACAGTGCCTATAACGGTTCAATTCGTTGCCGGTTATGGCTGTTGGGGAACTTCTACCGGGGCAGCATTGCCGAAATGTTCGATGACCCTTACCCAGTCCTACGGCGTTTCCGGGAAAGTTTCACGTGCGGCCTGATCGAGCAGGGAACAATTACGAAGATCAACTTTTAAGGAAAAATATGAGCAGCATTCTTGACTATTGCGCCGAAAAATTGAAGGAAGGGGCGACTATGGAAAATAAGAAGTTACCGACGCGCAAGTTAACCGCCGAGGTATTCAACCGTGTAGACTGCCCGCCGTGGGCGCGATTCGCCGGAGTAGATAAAGAGGGATTTGCGGCTTGGCTGTCTCACCGTCCTTACTGGACGGGAACCGGATTTGAGTTCAACACTTACGAGGGGCACAAAGTGAAACTACAGAGCATACCGGGAAAGTGGGATGCTTCGGAATGGGAAAGCTCACTGGTTGAACGTGAGGACACCGCCGCCCGGATCGCGGAGCTGGAAGCAGAAAACCGGCGACTGCGACAGCTCTGCCGAAAACAGAACTTAGACGGCTATTGTTTTTAGGAGGATTCGAGATGAGCCAAAATGAGCAGAAAGGAACGGGGGAATAATGTTGGACATAACGGACAAAATAAGAAAGCTGCTTGCCTTGTCGCACAGCACCAACGAACATGAAGCCGCACAGGCATTGGCACAAGCTATCAGGCTGGCCGCTAAGCATGGAATTGATATTGACAAACTGAAAGGCACGGAATTTTCCGGCAGCATTTCTGAAGAAGATGCCATGATAAAAGCCGGATTTAAAACATGGGAAAGTCAGTTGTTTGTTGGCATTGCAGGTATTTTCGGTTGTACGATGCTGAACGGGTATAAGTTCAACTCCAAGCGCGGCAAGTGTGACAGGCGGCTGATCGTGTGTGGCGCAGAGCAAGATCGGGCCATTGTGGTTTATTTGGCAAAATATTTACACCGTCAGGTACAAAAGCTCTATGTGCAGAATAAAAAACAGGTGTACCACAAAGTGCTGCTTGAACATTTGTTTTCTCCAATGCCGACGCTCTATAAAATCAAGCAGGATTACTTGTGTGGGGCTGTCATAACCGTCCTGCGGAGCGCCAAAGAAATCTTCAAAACGGAAGCCCCGGAAGAATACCGGGCACAATGTGCGCTTGTCCTTAAGAAAGAATATGCCGTCCAAAATTACCTCAAAGAGAAAAAAATCGGTAAGGCCAAAAAATCAAGTTTCGATTTTACCTCCGGGGCCGAGCGATTCGGTGCACTGGATGCGGAAAGCATTTCAATACGCAAAAGCTTGAAAGAAACCAAACAGGAAAAGCAAAGCCTTTTGGCCTGAGTTTCAAGAGAAAAGGGGGAGACTATAGAGGGGGAATAGAGATTCTCAATAGCTCCGTGGTAAACATAGAAAGTATAAGGGTAAAAATGTATAATTGTTATGGTTACAGTTACGGGAAAATTCCTGAATGTCAAGGGTGTCCTTGTGGTGAATATTGCAAAGATGCAGGAAACCCGCCGTTAATTTCTGCATCGTTGAATGGAAGCCGTGTCAAAAGGTTGATGGATGAAGAACAAGGCGAACAGACTGAAAACAGGTTCGAGCAGGAACAAACTAGAAGTTATACCCGCGCCGACCTCCTTGAAGTAATCAACTTTTTGGCTTCCTTAGATCAAGCGTCCTTGGAAATTTTGAATCAGAAGCTTACCAACCCGACACTGAATATCAGTGAACTTGCCAGATGGCGGGGAACGTCCCGACAAGCCATGCACAAGATGGTCGAAAGAAAAATAGAGAAATACCCGGAGTTGGCGGCAGTCGTGACGTATCGGAAGCATCGAAAAAGCGGAAGAGCGACACAGGGCAAGATGAGCAGCAAATAAGAGAAAGGGGAGAGATTATAGAGAGGGGATAGAAATTCTATGAACGAGAACGAAAACAAGAACGAAAGCAAGTATCGATTTTAACAGGGCTGGAACGTGGTTCTAAGGCGAGAGAATGTACCGGCAGGTTCAAAGCGAAAAAAGCACAGAATCGAATTCAAAAGGTTCTTTCCAGTCCCTAAAACAAAATGAAGGGACCGCGAAGGAGTTGAAAAGCAGGACAGAGTTAGCAAGCAAGGCATTCGGAAAGCGTTTGGTATATGGCGAAGAGTTACGAAGAGCGGAAAAATCAGGTTGCAGCGATCCGGGCGCGGAACAGTGCGACCGGTCGAGATATCGGTGAATTGCCACCGGTGGAAAACCCGGAACGGCGGGAGAAATGCAGTCGGAATTTACGGTTGTTTTGTACCACATATTTCCAACCCGCCTTTTATCTTGGATTTTCGGAAGATCATGAAAAGGTAATTGGCAAGATTGAAATTGTCGTGTTGGATGGGGGGCTGTTTGCCGAGGCAATGGCACGGGGAAGCGGCAAGACGACCATTTCGGAAAAGGGTTGTTTGTGGGCGGCACTGAATGGGCACCGGCGTTTCTTGGGATTGATCGGCGCGACGGAGGCGGCGGCGTACGAGATGCTGGACAGCATCAAAACGGAATTGGAATGCAATGCGCTGTTGCTTGCGGACTTCCCTGAGGTGTGCTATCCGATTGCGAAGTTGGACGGGATCAACAATCGAGCGAACGGGCAGTTGTATCAGGGAGAGCGGACCCGGATCAGTTGGACGGATAAGGAAATTGTATTGCCTACTATTCCGGGAAGCCTTGCCAGCGGCACAATCATCAAATGCGCCGGGCTGACAGGCCGGATTCGAGGTATGAAACATACCTTGCCGACCGGTGAAACGATCCGGCCTGATTTGGTATTGATCGATGATCCGCAGACCAACGAGAGTGCGAACAGCCTTGAACAGACCCGGAAGCGGGTTGAGATTTTACAGGGGGATATCTTGGGGCTGGCGGGGCCGGGTAGAAAGATATCCGGGCTAATGCCTTGCACAGTGATCAAGAAGGGCGATATGGCAGATCAGATTTTAGACAGGCAGAAGCATCCTGAGTGGCAGGGGGAACGTTGCAAGCTGTGTTATGCCTTTCCGAAGAACTTGAAACTATGGGAAAGGTATGAAGAAATCCGCGCGGAAGGATTGCGGGAAAATGGTACAATTGAGGCGGCGACGGAATTTTACCGGCAGCATCGGGAAGAGATGGACGAAGGGTGTATCCCGGCATGGAAAGAGCGACATAACCCGGATGAACTGAGTGCGGTTCAGCACATCATGAACCTGAAGCTACAGGATGAGGCAAGTTTCATGGCAGAGTATCAGAACGAGCCGTTAAGCCCGGATGACAGCACGGAAAACAGGATTACCGAACAGATTCTTACTGCCAAACTGAACGGACTGGAACGCGGGATTGTGCCGCTGGCCTGTGACCGTCTGACGATGTTTGTTGACGTGCAGAAGGAAGTGCTGTTCTATAAAATCTGTGCTTGGAATTCAGATTTTACCGGGGCGATCGTGGACTATGGGACCAGCCCGGAACAGACTATGCCGCACTACACGCTGAACAAACTACGCCGGACACTGCAAGAAAAATGGCCTAATATGGGCTTGGAGGCGCGGTTGTATGCAGAGCTTAACGAGCTGACGGAGCGTGAGTTTTCGCGGGAATTCCTGCGGGAAGACGGTGCGGCGCTGCGAATCGGGCGCGGCATGATCGATGCCAACTGGAGTGACAGCACAGAAATTGTGTATCAGTTTTGCCGCCAGTCAGTTTACAGCGCTATGCTGCTACCGTCGCACGGCAAAGGCATTACCGCCAGCGGAAGACCGATTGGGGAGTACCGGAAGAGCGCGGGCGATACCTTCGGCCATAACTGGTACATCCCGAAGGGACAGGGGAAACGGGCCATGCGTCATGCAATCTATGACACGAATTATTGGAAATCTTTTATTGTGAACCGTCTTGCCCTGCCGCACGGTGAAAAATCAAGTTTGAGCATTTACGGGACGCGCAAAACAAATCACGACGTACTCTTTGAACAGCTACAGGCTGAGTACAAAGTCAAAACAGAAGCGCGGGGGCGTGTGGTGGATGAATGGAAATGCCGACCGGGCCGCGATAACCATTTTTTCGATTGCCTTGTCGGGAATGCGGTTGCCGCGTCCATGCTTGGGGCGACCATCCCGGAAGCGGAGCAGCAGAAGCGGCAGCCGCGCCGGATGAGCCTGAAGGCGAAGTTGGCGGGGGCGGTCCCACACGAAGCGGGAGAATCGGAGGCGGCGGGAGAACCGACCGGAGCGAGTGGAAGATTGAGCCTGAAGGAGCTGGCGAAACGGAAACGGAGTTGATTGCATAGTAGAGCGTTTTAAAAATGTAAATTGCTCTACATAAATGGATGTTGACAGATTGCATGTTGTAAAGAACATTTTTACAACACGGGATTTTTTATGGCGATCAAGAAGGAACGGAGCGTGGAAGACACCCTGAAGGAAGCGTTGGAGAATCCGGCTTCGGTGTCAGTGGACGGTCAGAGCGTTTCACAGCACAATCTGAAGGACCTGATTGAAGCAGACAGGTATCTGTCGAGCAAAGCGGCAGTTCGCGGCCGAAAAATCGGTGTCCGGTTCTTCAAGTTCAAGCGGGGTGGGTTCAATGACTGAAGCTAAAAACATGCAGCGCGGTTCGGGCGTTGCCGGAAGCGGCAGAAAGCGTTATTCGCTGCTTGCCTCCTATGATGCTTCCCGCACGACCACCAGTAACGAGCGTCATTGGAACCCGGCGAACTGGACCAGCGCAGACCTTGACGCAAGCGCGACGGTCCGGCGCAATCTTCGGATACGGGCGCGGTACGAATTTCAGAATAACAGCTATTGCAAGGGTATTGTTTCAACATTGGTCAACGATATCATCGGCACCGGCATTCGGCTTCAGGTGAATGATTGTAAAGATCAGCTTGCAACGCAGATTGAGCGGGATTTTCACGGCTGGATTGAAGCGGTCGGGTTGATTGAGAAGTTGAAGACAACGGAATTTTCCAAATATATCGACGGGGAAGGCTTCCTGCTGCTGACCACCAACAACAAGGTTGCGGATGCTGTGAAGCTGGATATCCAGTTGATCGATGTGGACCGGGTGACTTCGGACGAATTCAGCTTCACCAATGAGATTGTAGACGGGATCAAGCTGGACGCCAAGGGAAATGTGGTGTCTTACAGCGTGTATGACCACCACCCCGCCGAGCGGGTGCTTGCCGAGTTGCAGACCATCCCGGCAAAGTACATCATTCACTTGTTCCGGGCCGAGCGACCGGGACAGCACCGGGGAGTTACGGCATTGGCCCCCTGTCTTGAACTGTTCGGGCAGATGCGGGATTGGACCAAGGCGACGCTTACCGCCGCGCAGACGGCGGCCTGTGTTACCGCCTTCATTGAAACCGATGCTCCGGCAGGGGGTGAAGCGGAGGAATTGGAACCGTTGGAGGCAATTCCGCTGGAAATGGGACAACTTATGACGCTTCCGGCAGGTTGGAAGTTTGCAACCACCAAAGCGGAACAGCCGACCAGCACTTACGCCGCCTTCAAGAATGAACTGCTTGCGGAGATTGCGCGGTGTCTGAACATGCCCTTCAATATTGCCAAGTGCGACAGTCAGAACGCCAGCTATGCCAGTTCCCGCCTTGACACGCAGATTTACTTCAAGACTGTCAAGCTGGAACAGGAATACCTGATCAAGAACTGCATGGAACGGATTTTTGCGGCATGGCTGGAAGAATACACGCTGAATGGGAAAATAAGGCTTTCGGCCTTCAGCCATTCCTTCCTGTTTGAAACCGGCATGGTGGAGCATTCCGACCCGCTGAAGCTTGCCAGCAGCCAGCGGATTCAGTTGGAATCGCTGACGACGACGCTGGCGGCGATTTACGCGGAGAAAGGCAAGAACTATGAAAGCGAATTGCGGCAAATCGCGTATGAGCGTCAACTGATGCGGGATTTGAAGTTGAATATCGGCGATATCGAGCAAGCCTTGGCAGAGGCGAGTAAAGAGGATGCCGAAGAAAACAAAGACGGCGGGCGGGAGGTACAGGAATGAATCTGAAACATCTGATGATCCGGGCTGAGCTGAATGGAGACCGGGAACAGCAGAAAATTCCGAAGGTGTCGGGCGCGGCCTATACGGGCGGCAAGATCGATGTCGGTTGGGATTTGCCGATTGTGGTTGACTTCGAGGGGTTGGTTATCCCGAAGGAAATTCCGCTGCTGGCCGACCATGAAAACAAGACGCTGGAGCGGGTTGGCGTTATTGCGGCCAACGTAGAAAATTATGTGCTTTATATCGCCGGTTCGATCATTTCGGAAACGGCAGAGGCGCGGAATATCGTTTCACAGGGGAAACTGTTCGGTTGGCAGCTGTCCATCGGGGCAGACCCGGAGGAGGCGCGGAAGATTGAAGAAGGAACTACCGTGACCGTGAACGGACAGGAGATTGAAGGCCCGTTCTATCTCGTGACCAAGGCGACGCTTCGGGAAGTGTCGGTTGTCGCTGTCGGCGCGGATATCAATAGCAAAATGACGATTGAGGCCAAAGCCAAAATCACAGCTCAAATCACAAAGGAGAAAAGCAACATGGACGAGAACGAGAAGAAGACCCCGGAGCAGGACGCGGAGAAAAAGCCCGAAGTAACGGCGGGTGACCCGGTGGACGTGAAGAAGCTGCTGGAAGAAGAGCGGGCGCGGATCGAAGAGATTGCCGCCCTGATCAACGGTGAGGACCCGGAGCTTGAAAAAGAGGCGATCAAGGCCGGATGGAACGCGGACACGGTAGCCGGTAAGCTGCTGGCGAAAATCCGGGCCGGTCGGCCTTCGGTCAATATCAAGACCAAGGCGGCCCCTGCTCCGGCTGGCCGGGTAATTGAAGCGGCCCTGTCGATCCGGGCCGGGTTGAATTCCGACCAGCTGGTCAAGGAGTTGGGGGAACAGGCGGTGGAGGCGGGATACAAAGAGCGCAACATGTCCATCCGCGATGTGATGCAGGAGTGTATCCGGGCTTCCGGCCAGCCGCTTCCCGAACGCAGCTTCGGCAATCAGACCATCCGGGCTGCGTTTGCCACAGATTTGCCGGGAATCCTGTCAAACGTGGCGAACAAGCGCCTTGCCGCGGCGTTTCAGTCGGTGGAGCCGGTTGCCCCGAAAATTTGCGCGGCGGCTGACCTGAATGACTTCAAACCTTCGGATATCTACAACATTTCCGACGTGGGCGACCTTGAGGAAGTGGGGGATAATTCCGAACTGAAGGAAAGCGAGCTGACCGAAGCCAAGGGCAGCAACCAGCTTGCCACTTACGGTAAAATCGTGTGGCTGACCCGCAAGCAGATCATCAACGACGACTTGGGCGCGTTCATGCGGCTGATGTCGCTGCTCGGCGTTCGCTGTGCGAAGACGGTGGATTTGCTCTTCTTCAAGAAGCTGCTTTCCAACCCGAACTTCACGGATGGCAAGCCGGTATTCGGCACCGACCATAAGAACCTGATGACCGGTGCAGACAGTGCGCTTTCCATCGAAGCGGCCAAGCTGGCGGTGGCGAACTTCTCAAAGCAGACCGGCCTTGACGGCAACCCGCTTGGCGTGATGCCGAAGTACATGCTGACCCCTCCTGAACTGATGTTCCTTGGCCGGGAAATCTGCAACAGTCAGTACGTGGTGACCGGAAACACGCGGATTACGGCACAGATGAACGGCGTGGCCGGGATCATGGAACCGTTGAGTTCTCCGTATCTTTCCAACCCGAAATTTACGGGAGCCAGCAGCACCGGGTGGTATCTGATCGGTGATCAGAACGAGGTCAGCGGATTTGAAATCGGCTACCTGAAGGGACAGAAAACCCCGACCGTGGAACAGGGTGAACCGGACTTCGGCAAGTTGGGTGTCGGCTTCCGTTGCTTCTACGATTTGGGAATCGGCGTGGCCGGTTACGAGGGCTGGTATAAGGTGACCGGCGCAGCGGAGAGTGCGCCGGAGGAAGGCGGGGAGTAACGAGGGAGCCGGGGCCGTTGCCGCCTTCGGGCGGCGCGGCCCTTGCGGAGGGATGCCATGAATCTTTTGGAACGGGGCAGCAGACACCTTGACGCGGTGCGGAACCGGATGCTTGCGGTGACGATCCTGTATAATGATGAGCCGGTCAGGGCGACGGTGGGAAAGACGGTGTTCCGGCTGGATCGGGGGTATGGGATCATCTACGAGGAAAGCACTGATTTTCTGATATCGGCGGCGCTGCTGGATGAGCCTCCCGCCAAGGGGGACAGAATCCGGTATCGGGAAGATGAGTTTGAAGTGCTGGCCCCGGACGGTGAAAAACTTTGGCGGTGGACGGACGGTTATCAGACAACATGCAGGATTCATACGAAGAAGGTGAATTGATGGGAATTTTGGAGCGGGTTGCAAACGAAGTGGCGGCTGCAATCGGCGGCGTGGTCGATTACGTGCCGGAGTACGAATTGAAAGACTTTCAGAAGGAAAAGCGGCTGGTGTATCCGCTGGCCTTGGAGTTTTCGCAGGTAAGCCGGGAGCGGAAAGAAATCATTGTTTCTCTTGAAGTCGGAGTGTTCAAACGTATCCGGGAGGATGAGCTACCGGCCATGTTGGAGTTCATGGAAGATACCGTTCAGCAGCTTCAGAATTTGGCGGTGTTCGACGGTCGGGGGTATAACCGGGAGGTGTTGAATTCTCCGGCCTATTCGATGGATGCGATGGCGCAAGCGCAGGTGTTTGCTTCCGTGTTGCAGGTCAAATATCGGATTGTGTGATATGTCGAACGTAAAAGTACAAATTGACACCGGCGCATTGTCAAAAGTATTCGAGGGAGCAAACAGAAGATTTTTCCGTAAAGCTGGCGCTTATTTGATGCGGGTTGCCCGCAACAGCATCAAACGCAAGCCTTACATGAACAAAAAAGGGATAAAGAACGACTCTCCTGAAGGAACCCCGCCGTTTTATCATGGTTCAGCGTTCGGCGGCGGTCTGACCTTCAAGCAGTCGGTTCAATTCAGCGCGGATGATTATGGGGCTGTGATCGGTCCGATTGCGGGGCCATTGGGAGCAATCGGACAACTACACGAGTTCGGCGGTACGCAGACGATAGAATATATCGATAGTCCCTTATTCCAGCACGTGTTCAAAGTCGGTGAGTTAGGGCCTATCAGTACGAAGAAATTTAAAAACTGGCGTGATTATCGCACACGCTTCAAGGACCCGCTGACCGGTTATCCGGTTACACATGTTATGCTTGAATCAAAACGTATGGCCGAACATTCAACAAGATTACAGGCACGGCTTTTGAAAGCAAATAAGATTTTTCACAAAACGAAAACGGTGAATTATCCGGCACGGCCTTTCATGTGGCCCGCGCTTCAGACTTCAGAGCCATATTTGCTTAAAATATTTAGGGAATCCATCAAATAACCAACAGGAGATGAACGATGTATAAACTTGGATTGAATGCGAAGTTGAAAGTGGCGGCGAATGAGGTGAAGAACTGCAAGGATGTGACTTTGTCGCTGACGGTCGATGCCGCCGACGCGACGACGCGGGCTTCGGGAGGCTGGAAGCAGGAAGTGCCTACCCTGAAGAATGCCGAAATCAGCTTCAACACCCTGTATAAAGCGGATGATCCGGCCATTTCAGCAATGCAGACCGCTTTTCTTGCCGGAAATACCGTACCGGTCGAAATGTCGGGAAGCAGCACCTTCAAAGCGGATTGCTACGTGTCGAACTTTTCGTTGAACCAGCCGCTTGCGGATATCATCAACGTCGATGTGACCTTGAAACCGGCACCTTCGGAAGAGGCCCCGACTTTGACCGCCGACACAATTTCCGAATAAGGGAGGATGAAAGATGAGGACTTTTACCGACAACACCGGCAGGACGTGGACGGTTGCAATCAACGTGGCGACCGTGAAGCGTGTTCGGGAGCTGAAGCAGGTGAACCTGATGGAAGCGGTTACCGGGGGACTGATCAATAAGCTGGAAGATGATATCTGTCTGTTTGTGGATGTGCTGTATTGCGTCTGCAAGCCGGAAGCGGATGCCAACAATATTTCCGATGAGCAATTCGGGAGCGCGTTGGCCGGGGATGCGCTGGAAAAGGCAACGGATGCCTTTCTTGACGAACTGATTGATTTTTTCCCCGGCGCGAAACGCAAGATGTTCCGGGCTGCGTTTCAGAAGCAGCGGGAAACGGAACAGATTGCGATTCAGAAGTTGACCGAGCGGCTGGACAGGATGGATATGGGCAAGCTGGTGGATGCGAAGCTGAAGAATATCTGACCTTCTGCTACGAACTGGCGGCGGTGGTCGGCCTTGACCCGGCCCCATTCACGATGCGGGAGTTAATCACGATGGCCGAGGCCCGCCGCCGTGAAGCGTGGGAGCATACCAGCGCCATGATGGCGCTGTATGCGACGATCAACACGACGCGGGGAAAAGTCTACAAGCCTTCCGACTTCAATCCGTACAATCGGCAACAAGCGGATGTCGTGTTGCCGCAGACCGATGATTTGAGCATTTTAACGAAATTCGGATTTACCGAGGTGAAAAACGATGGCGGGTAAGAGGGAGATCAAGGCGGGCAAAGCCTTTATCGAGCTGGCTGTTACCGGGCTGGAAGCGGTGAAAAAACGCTTGCAGAGTTTCGGTAAATCCGTTTCGGCGGTCGGCAAGAAGCTGGCGGTGATCGGGACGGCGGCGACGGCGGCAACGGCGGTGGCTGTCGCTTCCTATATGCAACAGGGGGACGCGCTGGACAAGATGAGCCAGCGGACCGGGGCCAATGTGGAGTGGCTGTCTGAAATGGCATTCGCGGCGCAGCAATCCGGGGCCAGCATCGAGGATGTGGAAGCCAGCCTGAAGGGCATGAACAAGGGGTTTGCCGAGGCGACGCGCGGCGAAGGGGAATTCCTGAAGGGCTTGAAAATGCTGGGACTGACCGTGAAGGACGTTGCGAATATGAGCGTCCCGGAACGGTTTGAATTCCTATCCAAGAAGATTGCCGGGATCGAGGACCCGGCGCAGAGGGCAAAGGCCGCCATGCTGCTTTTTACTGAAGCAGGTACGAAACTGCTACCGATGGTCGGCAGCATCAAACAGCTGCGGGAAGAAGCGGCGGCGTTGGGGCTGACCATCTCCACCGAAGACGCGACGGCGGCGGCTGAGCTTACTGATGCCTGGGGACGGCTTACCGCCATGTTCAAGATGTTCCTGTTTCAAATCGGCGCGGCGGTCGGCCCGACCCTGAAGGATATTGCCGACAAGGTGAAAGTGGTGTTTGCCGCCGTGCTGAAGTGGGTGAAGGAGAACAAGGAAACCATTGCGACCATCGCCAAGGTTGCCGCCGCCGTCGTGGCGGCTGGAACCGCCCTTGTGGCGTTGGGCGGCGCTATTTCCGTGTTGGGTACGGTGGCCGGAGGAATCGGCACGGTACTTTCCGTGTTCGGGGCAATTATCGGAACATTGGTATCTCCGCTGGGGGCGGTACTGATTGCGGTTGCCTCCTTGGGAGCGGTGGTACTGAAGCAGACAGGGGCGATGGGGACGGCGGTAAGCTGGCTTTCTTCGACGTGGAAGGAACTGAAGGCCTATGTGGGGGAAACCTTTCAGGGAATCAAGGATGCCATGACCGGGGGCGATATTGTGCTTGCGGCAAAAATCCTGTGGCTTTCCATCAAGGAAGTATGGCTGAAGGGAATCCGGCCCCTCCGGGAAGCGTGGATTGGCCTGAAGGCAACTTTATCGGATGGCTGGACGGATGTTGTCTATGGCATGATGTACGGCGTTAACGCTGCCATCTACGGTGTGATTAACGCTTGGAACTCCTTTACTTCCTTTTTCGGGGAGGCATGGGCGGCGACAGTGGGCGAAGTCATGAAGGTTTGGAACAATGCAATAGCAGGAATCATGAAGGCTTGGGTGCGCCTGAAGGGGTTGTTCAGCAACAGCGTTGATGTTGACGCGGAAGTAAAAAGAATCGATGAGGAAACAGCCCGGAAAAATCAGGAGCAGGATGATAAGACTGCCGGAACGGTCAAGCGGAATCAGGAGCGCGACCAGCGTGAACGGGAACGGCAGGAGCGGAACAAAGCGGCGATCAACGAAGCGAGAGACAAGGAGAAGGAAGAGAACCGGCAAGGATATGCGGCTGAAATGAAGGGTTTGCGCGACGGAATCGAGCAAGCCCGGAAAGAGCGTCAGGCGGCCTTGGAAGAGGCCCGGAAAAAGGCCGCGGAAGCCCGGAAAGCGAAGGGGAGCAGGAAGCCTGACCCGGAAGCGGTCAGAACTGCGATAGCGGAAACCAAAGGCAGTACGCAGGGCAGTTTTTACGCGGATCAGATTCAGGGCATAGCGGGAACCAGCGACGCGAAGCGGACGGCAGACGGAGTGCAACAACTGGTTCAGGAAACCAAGGAGACAAACAAACAGTTGAAGAAGAACGCCAAAAATGCAACCGGGCTGGTGTTCGCTTAGTATGGTGTAGAGCGTTTGAAATATTGATAATGCTCTACGGATAAGCGGGTTGACTAATTCCGTATTGTAAAGGGAAAGTTTTTACAATACGGAGTTTTTTATGGCAGAAGTAAAAAGATTATGGACCGCCAGCGACATGGAATACAGGTTCGTGACGGTCAAGGATGAAGCAACCGGCATTTCCGAGGAAAAGCCCGTAGTGTCCAGCGTTACGGATTACTATCTCGTGACGGGGGCGGCAGACGAACAGGCGGCGATTACTGCGGCAATCGGGAAGGCTGTCAACTCCTGCGGGCTTCCCTATTCCGGGATTGGCGTGGATGAGCGTTTGGGAGCGACTTCTTGGAAAATTTCCGTTTCCTATGCCGAAAAAAACAGTTCGGGCGGCGGCGGCAGCATGGAAGACGACGGCGGGGTTACCTCCTTTGATATTTCGACGCAGACCAAACACGTATTGCAAGCCATTGAGACCAAGCGATACCCTGCGGATGCGCCGGATTATCATGGAGCGATCAACTACGACGGGGAAAAGGTGAACGGGGTTGATATCATTTCTCCCGTTTTTTCCTTCTCGTTAAGCAAACGTTACAAGAGCTTCGGCGCGTCCCGGCAAAAAGAGGTTGCCGGGGTGGTCGGCAAGATCAACCAAGCAACCTATCATGGATTCGATGCCGGTGAAGTGCTGTTCGTCGGCTGCTCCGGCAGTCAACGCGGTTCGGAGAAGTGGGATGTTACCTATAAATTCAACGTCAACTTCAATCAGACCAATATCACGATTGGAGATATCACAGGAATCAACAAGGGAGGTTGGGAATATTTGTGGGCGTTTTATGAAAAAGGCCCCAACGAAGAAGGAACCAGCCAAATTCAGAAGCCGATTGCGGTTTATGTTGAAAAAGTATATGAAGACGGCAATTTCAGCGTTTTGAAGGTGTAATTATGAGCATGGAGCACGTATCCCCCGATGATCCGTTCGTACCGCTTGCGGAAACGTGGAACGGTTTCCTTGACGCTTCCGCATGGGTGAAGGAAAACGGCAACCGGATTGCCGGAAACACCACAGGCGCGAACAGCCCAAATCAGATTGTTTTGGTCAAGAACACGGGCGCGGAATTGATCCGGGAATTTACGCCGGTTTTCCTTGAATCCATTGCGATTGAAGCGGAAAAGAATCTGTCGCAGTTCAAATATTCGCAGTCGGTTTTCAATGGCCGGACGGCGACGGATGAAAGCGCCGATATCGCCTGTGCCCTTGAGCCGATTGCGGCGGGAAGAACCGGAAAGGCGCTGCTATACGGCATTGTATCCGCGCAGGTGGATTGTTCTAATGCTGCGGATGCGGTCAAGGTAGAAGGCGGGAAATGGAAGGCCGCTTCGGATGGCCCTGTTAAGCTGGTATATAAATCAGCTACCGGTGACGGAGCATTGCGCTGGTGTAAAATAGCGCTAGGGTTAGGCGGCTGCGCGGCGATCCCCGCGTCCCCCATCTGCGCAATCGTAACCAGCGGAAATGATCTGATTGGTTATAGTGTGCAATTGTATCCAAACGGATACGATCAGCCGGGTATCGGTGTGGGAACCGCGTTCCTTTTGCAAGGAAATCCCCAATTGCAGACCATCCCCATCGGGACTAAAATCATGGTCTATCCATACGGCGGCATGTTGGAAACTTTAGGTTGATTTTATGAGCATACGCAACAGATATTTTCTGTACCGGAACAGGTTCAATCCGGACATGATCACCGGCAACGTGGAGTGGCTCGGCGGCACCGGAAGCGGCGACATCTATTTAAAGATTCCGCTTCTGCTGCTGGGGAAATACGGCACATCCATTTCAACCCAGCAAATCTTCAGCGGTGTCTGTTACTATTTTGACTACATGAAAAAGCCTTGCATCAAGCTGATTTTAACATATCAGGCATCATTGAATTATTACGTCCCCTGTCAGACCTATTGTTATTTCAATATCAACAACAGGCCGGTTTTCACTGACAACTTATACGAAACCTGTTACTGTGGGCAAGGCAGACAATCAAAAGCAGAGAACGATTTGAAGGACTGCTGGATTGTTCATGCTAACAATAGTCAGGTGCCGCCGCTATCCGATTTCAACAGTTCGTATGCTGCTGAAAGCGATTGGGGTGGATATCTCGTGCATAATTACGACTGGCAATCACAAAAAACTGTCGGATATCAAATTCAGTCGGATCATCCTCAACTGGGAGACGTATATACGGTGGCTCATGTCCGCGTGGCGTATGATGTGAAAGAAAATGTTTCAGCATCTGTTCCGTTTTTTCGGTTCACTGATAAAGACTATATCTATTACCGGTCGGAAGATGCTGTCGATTTGACGCCGCCGGACTTGAAGCAGACCGATTTCGATCTGGCCGGGAAATGGACCGCCGCCAACAACAGCGCGGATTTAAACAAACTGTATATCGGAATGCCTGTTTTTGAATACCGAGGCGGGACGGAATCCATCAAAATGATTCCGGTAAACAAAGATACCGATTACATTAACAGTTCAACGCCGAGTGACATTGACGAACGCTACCGCAACACAGACAACTATTACGTCTACGATTTAATGACCGGCTATGACAATTCTCTGTCCTATTCCTATATCCAGCACTATACCTCAACGTGGAACGGCTCCGGCTGGGATTCGGCGACCGAACACTTCAACGCTCTGGGATGGGCCGAGAGGGAGCAGAACGGCGGGTACTGGCGAGAGGACTTGACAACCTCAAATAACTCCGCAGTGGATGAGGATAACCCGCCGGGCGATCTGGCGTGGGTCAGTCTGGACGGGGAAACGCGGAAAGCGGATTTATCCTGTACGTATCTCGGTTCAACCATTGAGCCGAATATCATGTATCGGTACGAAAAACGCTTTCCCAGTCGCTTCCTGCATCTGACCATGCACAATTTCAATCGGAATTATCACTACGACTCGGAGGCTCAATGAAAATCTGGCTGCGTACTCCACAAAGTTTTTATATTCCGAATCTGGGCAGTTCTCTGATCGGTTCGCTGAATCCCAACCGGAATTTCAACCTCTTGAAATTGAGAGATACGGAAACGGGTGAAGAAGTGAAATTTCTGGAAAGTGCGACAAATGCTTCGGACAGTATATCAGAACTTCTACCGTTCGATCCGGAGTTCTTAAAGAAATATTTCTCCAACATGTATCTGGAAAGTGCGGATGGAACCTACAAAAGCAAATTGCTGATCAAAACGAATGCGGACGGAACTCAAACCGGCTGGCCGATGCAGACATTTTGGAGAGGTTCCGGCATATTCGACCGTTACCAGAATCTGTATATGTATAATTTCGTGGATTTGGTGACCGAAGACGGCCAGTGGGTTATCTGGATGAGCAGCGTAGGGACTTTGGGGGATTTTTGTGATTACGATCCACCGCGAGGATTGCCGTTAACGTTCACAACAAAACAAGTGGTGCAGTTGGTTTTGACAAAAGCGGCTGATTATCATAAGCCGCTGGGGTTGGTCAGTAATACTCAAACTGTGTTTTTGAACGGTACGAAATTTTATGCTGGGAATTATGAAAATCTGAATACATATAATCAAACAAACTTTATTGATTATGAAGAAAACCGTACCGTGCCCTATAAAATGACATGGGATCACCGTTACAGCCACAAAAATGCGATTGGCTACCAGCGGACAGCCGGCAAGCTGGCATGGCTGACCAATGCCACAGTTCCGCCACCGGATGGTTATGAGTTGGAGTACGATTTGAAAACCGCCGAACAATGGCAGGCGGTCAATGCGATAACAACGGATTCCCAGATTTATCGTATTCCGCCGTGGAGTGGAAATCGGGCAATTTATCTGTTTTCGTATGGCAGTGCAACCTATTTCAAAACTCAACCGTTGTCGATTTTGAAATATAGTGGCGATGACAAAAAATGGTATGTATACAGCAACGGTATTCCGGTTTACAGATGTGATTCTCAAGTCGAGTTTTTCGACAATTCGCAGACATATCACTTCGATTTCATCGGAACATTGTCCGAAACGGACCGCCCGGAAATTGCAAACGGTTTTGATTTTAAAATAAACCGGCTGCTGGACTTGTCCGCCACGGCCAGTAGTATCGATTGCCGCGACGGTGATAGGGATAGAGTAAAACGAATCGTCAGAAACTATAAAATCGAAACCGGCGCACCGTCGTTTTATGTTTTTGATCAACCGGTTTTCATATAGGTCGAATCATGATCAGATTGAACAACATTCAAAGATTTACGCTGAATGAGGATTATCCCCAGTCATGGGATGATCTGGACTGGAACAATCCGACGATAACCGATCCGAGGTATTTGTATTCGATTTACCGTGCCATCCACGAACGCATAGCCCAAGATCGGGTAATACCGACCTACAAGGCCGACCCGATGTGTTTTTACACGATCTTCGACGCCCACGGTTTTAAAAATGACGTGGCGTTCACCTACCGGTATTTTGAAATTCTGTACAGTCTGGTCATTACGACCCTGCCGATTTTTTATAATGACGCAGCGATTGAACGCGCGTGGAAATTTGAGGATGGCAAAGGGGTCGGAACTCCGGAACTGATGCAGTACAACGATGCGGAAATGAGCAATATCATCGGCTATGATTACCGGGAAATTCCGCAGCCGTTTCAGCCGTTCGGATATTACCAAAAATATCTGATCGGGATGAAAAAAGCGATACAGGCGATGAAATGGATTTACTACCCGCTGCTACTGGCGGGCAACGGGTATTCCAATGGTTATTCCTACGGGTATGCGGAACGCGATGAAAACGACAACTGGGGAAATTTTCTGGATGGCTCATGGGTGGAAGCATACGGGAAAATGGGCAAATTCTGTGCAGATACATGGGCGCGGAGTAAATCTGTCGATCCCGATGCGGTGGGGACAGTAATCACAACCCAGCGCCGCAATTGGCTGTACAATACTGATAGCGACGGAGATAAATATCTGGCGGGTACATACGATAATTTTGCAATAAACGGTCGTCTTGTAAACGAGATGTGGCTGGAAAGTCATTTTGCGTGGCCGTATGCCACTACTGTAAAAGTGTTTTATGTGCCGACTTATACCGGGAGAGCAGACACTACGATATTTCAAGACAATTCCATCTACCGGACCTATCTGAAGGGAGCGGATTTCGGGAATAAAATAAAGTTATGGAGCGAGGAACAGACGGAGCCGCATAAAAGATTCAGGAGTTCCAAAAAATTCAGCATCACATGGGAGAATATCGAACCGCCGACAAACAATTTTGCATTTAAGGAGAACGATGTGGAAGTCTATAACAACAACATTTACCCGCACTGGTTCGGAATACTGGACATTTCGGGCGGCTGCAAGTTCAAATAACATATAACTGGAAAGGAATGGAAATGAAATGAAAACATTAGATTGGCACATGATCGGAGACCGGCGCGGTTGGTCTTTTGTCGATGCGGAAGGAGAACCGGTCTGCGGGCTGAATTCCCTGATGCGAGCAGTTCCGGTTATGATTTTGCTGCATATGTTCGACGCGACTGGGGAAAACATTCCCGAAGCCCGGCTTGCGGCATGTGAATGGCGTTTGGTGATTGCCGAAGATTTTAATGCGGGAACCCCGCCGCTGTTGGAAAGTACAAAGATTACTGCTTCCGGGAATACGCTGCAAATCGTGATGCAGGATATGAATACGCGCCAACTGATTGAATTCCTTGGAGAAAGAAAATCCGCTGTCCTTGGCGCGGAATTGACCGGGAAAATCGACGGTATCGATACCGAAGTGATACAGTTCAAGCTGACAGTCAGAAACCGCCGCGACAGTACCGGAACGCCGACACAGGCAGAGCGGGAATACTTTACCAAAGCGGAAGCGGAAGAGCTTTTTGAATTGAAAGGACAGGGAAGCCAAGGCCCGCAAGGCGACAAGGGCGACCCCGGCCCGGCTGGTCCGCAGGGACCGAAGGGAGACAAAGGAGACCGGGGGACCATCGGCCCGGCTGGTCCGCAGGGGCAAAAGGGCGACCCCGGCCCGAAGGGGGATAAAGGAGAGCCGGGGGACGATGGCGCACAGGGGCCGGTTGGGGAACGTGGCCCGGCTGGCCCGCAGGGGCCAAAGGGGGATAAGGGCGATCCGGGAGAAGCCGGAGCGGATGGCCTACCCGGCCCGCAGGGGGAGCGCGGCCCGGTCGGCCCACAGGGACCGAAAGGAGATGTTGGCCCGGCTGGCCCGCAAGGGGACCCCGGCCCGACCGGCTTGAAGGGGGATAAGGGAAATCCGGGAGCGGATGGCTTACCCGGCCCGCAGGGGGAGCGTGGCCCGGCTGGCCCCCAAGGTCCGAAGGGGGATAAAGGCGATCCGGGGACTGATGGCGCACAGGGGCCGAAAGGCGACAGCGGCGCAACCGGTCCGCAAGGGCCGAAGGGAGAAGCTGGCCCGGCTGGCCCGGTCGGCCCGGCTGGGGAACGTGGTCCGGCTGGTCCTCAGGGACCAAAGGGAGATAAGGGGGACCCCGGAGCGGATGGGTTGCCGGGGGCGCAGGGGGAGCGTGGCCCGGTCGGCCCCCAAGGAACGAAAGGCGACAAGGGGGACCCCGGCCCGAAAGGTGACAAAGGCGACAAAGGCGATAAGGGAGATAAAGGCGATAAGGGCGACAAGGGGGACCCCGGTCCGAAGGGGGATACCGGAGATACCGGCGCGGTTGGCCCGGCTGGCCCGCAGGGACCGAAGGGGGAACAAGGGGAAAGTGGATTGCCTGAGTTGGAAGCGCCGAACAGATATTCTTCTGTTCTTGATGTTTATCAATCTTGCTGGTCAATTCAGTATACGGCGCAATGCCCGCAGTGTTCTGAAGGATTTTTAATATACCTTATGCCGTGGTGCAGATATTATATGGTAACCATTGCCAAAGATCAGGAGGCCCCGAAAATACTTATTACCTTTCAGAATCAATCTGAATATTGGTATGCGTATTTTTGGATTATCATTCTGAAGTATGATTCATCGCCGATTGTGTGGGAAAGCGAAGAAGAAATCAGGTGGTATTCAGGTGATGCGGGGTGGCGTGTGGTATCCGACAATTGGGATGCGGAATTCCCGGAAAGCTTCCTTCAACCTGCATCAGACTGGAAGCCGGAGCCAACCGATTATGATTTTTCCCATCCCGGCAGATATGATATTTTTGTACAACGTTACCAAGATGAAGAAGGCGGTGGATATTGTTTGATGGTGGATAAGCGGGGATTCAAGTACCGGCCTTTCGCGAACCGATGATTGACAACAGGGGGAACAAATGGAGATGTTTACAGATGGAGCAGTGAACTACTTTTCAATACTTGGGCCGGTGCTAACCGGGCTTGCGCTGCTATGGAAGAAGCTGGATAAGATTTGGAAGGCAATCAACGAAATAAAGAACAAGAAGGTATCGCATAAAGTGTGTAGAAAACGGCGGGCGCGATGCGCCGCTTGCCGCGATGACAGAAGAAAGGGGAAAAGATGAAGATTCAGTTATTGACGTGTGGTTTGTTGGGACTGCTGCTGGCGGGATGCACTACCAGCAGCACAATCACAGAGTTTGACGCAGAGGGAAGAGTTATTAAGACCGTGATAACGGAAAAGGACCCTTTTGACAAGGTGACGGAGGCGACGAAGGGAAAAACCGTGGTGATGTGGTCGAATGGTTGGGCGGGATATGTGTCCTTGTCAACCGCGACCACAGAGGACCCGACCCCGACCGGCAAGGCATTTGTGGGAAAGGTTGCCAAGGGGTATATTTCCATGCTTCCCAGCCAAAAGAACGCGGATGCCATTGCGAAAATCATTATGGCAACGCGGGAGGATTTGTCAATCAACAAGGATGGAGTAACCGCGACCGCCGACAAGTAAATTTCAAAGGAGCAAACACCGGCAGGAATCATCTTTTGCCGGTGTTTTGTTTTATTCCAATAAAAATACAAAACATTTGTATTTTTATTGGAATTATTCTTTGATTTTCAATAAAAACATGATATAGTATAAGTGTTGACAGGGAAACACGGTTGATTAAAAATCAAAGAGAGTGAAAGAGGTGCCGATTGAAGTGGTTCAGACTTCAACCGGCGTGTCGGTCCCAAGTACCACCCAAGAACGCGACAAGGTTAATATAACTTGCCGCGCTCGAAAATCAAGGAGTCATCAAAATGAATGATGAACCTTTGGTGAAAGGCGGTTGCAGCCATTCTGATGCTGAATGCAAATTCAGCGGAATGGTTGCCGGAATCAGTTTCATGCTGATTCTTGCAATCGCCGCTTTCAGCTTAATCTAGGCTGAAAAACCCCGGTTTCCGGTCCGGGTAAACAAAACCGGTCAAACCACAGAAAGGGGAAATTATGACAAGCGAAGAACTGAAAGCGATTATTGAAGAACGTGGTCTTAAGAAAAAGCATCTTGCCGCCAGTTTGCGCGTAACGCCATTTACAATCACAAACTACCTGACAGGAGCAACGCCAATTCCGTGGTTGGCCGCCTACTACATCCGAACTGCGGTTTGTGGAATGTCGGTTGAAGAGGCGAAGAAGCAGGAATAGCCGAAGCCGGAGCTATCACCTAGAATCCCCACTCTGATTTTTTATCCGGGAAATATCCGGGAATCCTGCATATAACTAGGTAAAATAGCGTATTTTTGGCGTCTTGATGAATTTGCGGATTATATTCATAACTGTTTGATTATAAGATGGTGCGCGAGATGGGACTTGAACCCACACTCTGTTAAGAACCGGAACCTAAATCCGGCGCGTCTGCCAATTCCGCCACTCGCGCATTATCGGCTAATATAACCGGGATTTCCCGAATTATCAAGGAGCCGGCCGAAGCCGATCCGCGCTTTTTTCGGCATTTATCACATTCTTTCCTTTGGAATTCGGCAAAACCGGTGTATTATTATAATGAAACCGAAACAGTATTCATCGCAGGAAAGTACATCCCGGAAAACATGATCGATATCGCCTCAGATTCCAGAAAGAAAGTGGAACGCGCCTTGCTGATCGGCATACGCGCCCCCGAAGAAACCGACGCCGAAGTGTACGAGCATCTGGACGAACTCGCCGACCTCGTCCGCAACCTTGACATCGTCCCCCTCGAACCGCTGGTCGTCAATTTGCATACGGTGATGCCGCAATATTACGTCGGCTCCGGCAAAGCCCGAGAAATCGCCCAGATCGCGCAGGAATGCGAAGCGGACTGCCTGATCTTCGACACCCCGCTGACGCCGTCCCAGCAGCGCAACTGGGAGCGGCTCACCAAAACCTGCGTGATCGACCGCGAGGAGGTGATCCTCGATATTTTCGCGGAACGCGCGCAGACCCGTGAAGCCGTGCTGCAGGTGGAGCTGGCGCGGGCGCAGTATTCGCTGCCGCGCCTGACCCGCGCCTGGACCCACCTCTCCCGCCAGCACGGCGGCGGCGCCACCACCCGCGGCGAGGGAGAAGCCCAGATCGAAACCGACCGGCGGCTGCTCCGGCGGCGCATCCAGCAGCTCCGAGAAGAGCTTGAAACCGTCCGCAAGCAGCGCACCACCCAGCGCAAGGCGCGGCAGCGCAACGCCGTGCCGCACGGCGCGATCGTCGGCTACACCAACGTCGGGAAATCCTCCATCCTCCGGGCGCTCTCCGGGGCGGAAATCCTGGTCAAAGACCAGCTTTTCGCGACGCTGGACCCGACCACCCGCCGCATCACGCTCGACGACAACCTCGAGCTCCTGCTGACCGATACGGTCGGCTTCGTGCGCAAACTGCCGCACTCCCTCGTAGAAGCCTTCAAATCCACGCTCGAAGAGGCGGTGCTGGCGGATTTCCTGCTGCTGGTGCTCGACCTTTCCAGCAACCAGCTCGACGCGGAGTGGGAGACCACCATGTCCGTACTCAAGGAGCTGGGCGCCGAAGAAAAGAATATTCAGGTCGTCTTCAACAAGCTCGACCTCGTCGACCGGGAAAACGATCTGGTACGGCTCGCCCGGATGAACGGCCTGTTCCCGACCGCGATCTATATTTCCACCGCGACCGGCGAAGGCATGGATAAGCTCCGGGAACGGCTCGCGTCCCTCGCCTCGGAGCGCTTCGAGCTGCTCCGGGTCACCCTGCCCCCGGCCCGTTCCGACCTCGCGGCGCTCGCCCACGCCAGCGGCCGCATCTACGAGGAGAACTACAACGATCAGGGCGAGCTGGAACTGGTGTTCACCATCGGGCCGGTTCACCGGCATAAGTTCGAGGAGTTCAGACGATGAAACGATTCTGGTTGCTTTCGGCGGCGCTCGCCGGTTCGCTTACGCTCGCCGCCGCCGACTTCTCGCCGTGGGATGCCTGGAAAAACGGGTATACCCTGTACGAGAAAGGGGAGCAGTTCCGCGACAAAGGCGATTACCTGAAAGCGCTCAACTCCTTTGAACAGGCTAAAAAGCTGTACGAACAGCTCCAGAAGAACCGTCCGGACTGGAATCAGAAGATCATCACCGGGCGGATCGCCGACTGCGACCGCGAGATCACCGCGGTCAAGCGCCTCGTCGGCGACAGTGAACTGACTTCGCCGGCGGCCTCTGCTCCCACGGGCGCCGACTTTGCCGAGCAGCAGAGCCTGCGCCGGGAACTGGAACAGTACAAGCAGAAACTCAGTGAAATCATCGTCGAAAACGACGATCTCCGCCGCCGGCTCGCCCGCAACCAGGCCTCTCAGAAAGAGGTCGCCAATCTGCTGCGCGAACAGCGTGTGATGCAGGAGAAGTACGCCCTGCTCGAAAAACGCTATCAGGACTTGGAGCGCCAGTCCCTTGAACCGGACCAGCGCCTGACCGAGCTGCGCAACCAGTTGATCGAGGAAAAACTGAATGCGGAGCTGACCGCCAAGCGCCTGAAAGTCGCCGAAACCCGGCTCCAGAAACTCGATCAGGACGCCGTCGAACTCTACCGCGCCAGAAGCAAGGCGGAAGCCGCCGCGAAGGAGCGGGAAGCCGATGCGACGCGGCTGGAGCGGGAGCTGGCCGAGCTGCGCCGTTTTCAGGCCAACGCCGCCGGAGAGCGCAGCGCACTGCAGAACCGCCTCGATCAGGCGAATCTCCAGCTCAAGGAACAGCAGGCCCAAATCGGCAGTCAGGAGAACGACCTGCAAAACCTTCGCCGCCAGCTTCAGGACACCTTGAAAAACGGCGGCGACTCCGTAACGCTCAACGCCCAGCTGCTGGACGAAAACCGCAAGTTGCGCGAAAGCCTCACCGAGCTGCAGGGAGCCGCCGCCACCAGTCAGGAGCAGAATACCCAATTGCAGAATAAACAGCGTGACCTCCAGCTCGAACTGGTGCAGGTCCGCGACCTGCTGCAGCGGCTCGAAGCCACCCGCACCCGGCTGGAGGCGGAAAAAGGAGAACTGCTTAAAACGCTCGAACGTGAAAAAGGCGGCGCGGAACTCGCCTCGGTCGAGTTGAAGAACCAGCGCGAACGCATTGCCCGGCTGGAAAGCGATATCCAGACCTGGTCCGACCGCTGCAACCGCCTCGAAAAACGGCTGGCAGAGCGCAAACAGGAGGATTACGACGCCATCGCCGCCTCCGACGCCGCCAAGCGCAAGCTCTCCACCGAGATCAGTCTGCTGAAAGGGCAGATCGCCGAACTCACCGTCAATAAGCAGGATATGGAAACCGCTTCGGCCAAGCTCAAAAAGGAGTTCGACGCCACTCATGAAACTTTGCTGAAAACCCAGGCTGCCCGGCTCCACCTCGAAGGCCGCCTGAAAAAGCTCGAAACCGAAACCGCCGGCCATCAGAAACTGCAGGCCGACTTCAAGGCGCTGCAGGTCAATTTCAACGCATTGCAGGCGGAAAACAGCGCCAATAAAAAGCTGGCCGCGCAGCTGGCCTCCGCTCAAAAGCAGTTGACTGCCCTGCAAACCCGGCTTGCCGATTTCGACAAGACACGCCAGGCTCTCGCCCGCCAGCAGCGGGAAAATCAGGCGCTGGCCGAAGCCAAACTCAAACTCGAAGCCGAGCTGGCGGCCCGTCCGGTGATCCGTCAGGCCGCCGAACCGGAGGTTGCCGTGCCCCCCCGGATCGTCACCGCCAAGGGGAATCCGGCCGAACTGGTCGCCGCCGGTCAAAAAGCCGAGCAGGAGGAGAGTACCGACCTCGCGATCTGGAACTACCGGACCGCGCTGGAACTCGACCCGTCCAACGCCGCCGCCGCCTCCCGTCTCGGGATGATCCATCTCAAGCGCGAGGAATTCAACCGCGCCCTGCCGCTTCTGGACATCGCCCGCCGCGCCACGCCGGATGACCCGGAGCTGACGGCGGCGGCCGCGGCCGCGCTCAACGGGCAGGAGAAGTACGGCAACGCGCTCGCTTTGCTGGAGCCTCTCCGTAAAAAGTACCCCGATGACCTCCGGCTGCTGCTGCCGTTCGCAAAAGCGCAGGCCGGGAGCGGCCAGCTCAAAATCGCCGGAGAACTTTACCGGCAGGCGGAAAAACTGGCCCCGGCTTCTCCCCTCCCCAAGCTGGAACTCGCCCGGTTGTACCTGCAGGGCGACAAGCCGGATGAAGCCGCCGCCGCCCGGCTGTATCAGGCGGCCCGCAAGCTCGGCGCCGGTCCCGATCTCGAACTCGAACCGCGCCTCGGCAAACTGATCGACGAGAACCGGCAGGTCACCGAATTCATGACTTCGGCGGCGCAGGAAGCCGCCCGGAACAATGACTGGAGTTCCGCCGCCTGGTACTTCAAGCAACTGCTGGAACGCGACCGGAATTCCGCCGAAAACGTGGTGCGTCTGGCATTCGCACAATATAAGTCGGGACAACTTCCGGCGGCGCTCGAAACCCTGAGCATGAATACCGCCTCCCCCGACGGGCTGCTGCTCGCCGCCCTGCTCCGTTTCCGCAGCGACGATTTCGAGGGGGCGGCCACGGCGGCGGCAGAAGCCGTAAAACAGAACGGCGGCAAACCGGTCAAAGCCTCGCCGCAGGTGGCGGCGGAGGCGAAGCAGCTTCTGGCCGGCTCCGACGCCAAACGTTCCGTGCTCGCCCAGAAAGCGGCGGCGGCCATCCGCGCCGCCATTCAAAAATAAGGAATCCTTCTCATGCCGGAAAACACGTCCCCCTCATCCGCTTCCCGCTTCGCCTGTCTGACGGAACGGGTCCGCCACTCCCTGACCGTCAAGCTCGTGCTGATCGGCGCGATCATCCTGCTGCTCCAGATTCCGACGCTGATGATCTACTCGCTGATCGCGGAGCGGCAGAGCAACCGCAATCAGGCGGTCGATGAAATCTCCCGGAAATGGGGTTCCGCCCAGACGGTAACGGGGCCGTTCCTGTCGATCCCGGTCCGCGAAAAGCGGCTCCGCCCGGCGGCGCAATCGACGATGCCCGTGACTGAGGAAATCCGTTTTCACCAGCTGACTTTCCTGCCGGAAACGCTGAACATCACCGGGAAACTCGATCCGGAAATCCGTTACCGCGGCCTCTATCAGGCCGTCCTTTACCGCAGCGAGATCACCATCGAAGGGGAGTTTAAACTTCCCGCGGAGTTCCGCCTCTCCCGCCTCGCCAATGCGCAAACAGAGCTTCAGGACGCCATTCTGGTGATCGGCATCAGCGACCTGAAAGGAATTTCCGCCGAAACCGTCGACATCAACGGAGTCGAATGCAAGGCAATCCCCGGCATTCCCGATACCCGACTGGCTTCTTCCGGTTTTCAGGTGCCGCTCACTGCCCTGAAAGACCTGAAACCGGGCGCCACTTTGAGATTCTCCCTGAAACTCAACCTGAACGGCAGCAGCGCCCTCTCCTTCTATCCGCTGGGACGGACCAACACCGCCCGGCTGGCCGCCAACTGGAGCAGTCCGAGCTTTACCGGAGAGTTTCTGCCCGCCGCGCGCGAAGTTACCGACACCTCTTTCAACGCCGAGTGGAAGATCACCGACATGAACCGCAACTACCCGCAATCGTGGCTCGACGATGAATTCAAGATCGCCGGCTCCGAATTCGGAGTGGGCCTCCACATTCAGGCCAACGTCTACCAGCAGACGATGCGGGCGATCCACTATTCGGTGCTGTTCATCATCTTTTCCATGCTTGCGTTCCTGTTCGCGGAAATCCTGAGCAAGGTCTGGATGCACCCGCTGCAATACCTGATGGCAGGGCTGGCGGTCGTGCTGTTCTACACGCTGCTGCTGGCTTTCAGCGAACACCTCGGCTTCCAGTGCGCCTACTGGATCACCACCGCGGCCACGGTCGGACTGCTCGGCCTTTACTGTCTTTTGATCTTCCGCCGGAAGATCGTGGCGGCAGCCGTCGCCGGAGTGATGGCGCTGACTTACATCCTGCTGTACTTCATGCTCCAGCTGGAAGACTATGCGCTGCTGACCGGCTCCATCGTGCTGTTTTTGCTGCTGGCGCTGGTGATGGTCCTGACCGGAAACATCAACCGGTCCCGTTCCTGATCCGCAGACGCCGCCGCACCCGAAAATGCGAATCCCGGATTCTTCGGCAAAAACTTCGGGATTCCATTGCAAAAAGCGTCTCTCAATGGTATATTATAAGGTTTTTGTATGATTTTACCTTGGGGAGACGCCGAAGTGTTGATCGTAAAGCCGCAAAACTTTCAACTGCCTGAACCGCTGCAGCTCGACTGCGGGCGGAGCCTCAAGCAGGTGAACATCCGTTACGAAACGGTCGGGGAACTCGCCCCGGACGGTTCCAACGCGGTGCTGATCACCCATGCCCTCTCCGGCGACGCCCACGTTTGCGGCCGCCACACTCCCGCCGACCAGAAACCCGGCTGGTGGGACGATATGATCGGCCCCGGCAAGATGATCGACACCAACCGCTATTTTGTCGTCTGCAGCAACGTGCTCGGCAGCTGCGCCGGTTCGACCGGGCCGCGTTCGGTGAACCCGGATACCGGCAATCCCTACAACCTCGACTTCCCGGTCATCACGATCCGCGACATGGTCCGCGCCCAGAAATACCTGATGGAACATTTGAAAATCAAAAAGTTCCTGTCGGTGGTCGGCGGCTCCATGGGCGGAATGCAGGCAATGGAGTGGGCGATCAATTACCCCGACCTCGTGGACAGCGTGATTCCGATCGCGACCACCAGCCAGCTCTCCAGCCAGAGCATCGCGTTCAACTGGGTCGGCCGCGAGGCGATCAAGTACGATCCGAACTGGAACAACGGCAACTACTCCGCCGACCACGTGCCGGACCGCGGCCTCGCGGCGGCCCGGATGCTGGCGCACATCACCTATCTCTCCGAAGAATCGATGAACCGCAAGTTCGGGCGGGAGCTGCAGGACGCCGACTCCTACTCCTTCAATTTCCGGCGCGACTTCGCGGTGGAAAGCTATCTGGAGCATCAGGGCCGCCGGTTCGTGGAACGTTTCGACGCGAACAGCTACTTTTACATTACCCGCGCGATGGATTATTTCGACCTCGCGGCCCGCGCCGGCGGCGATCTGGCGAAGGCGTTCGAGCCGGTGAAGGCGGCGGTGCTGGTGGTTTCGTTTTCGAGCGACTGGCTCTTCCCGACCTCCGAATCGCGCAAAATCGTGAATGCGCTGCTGAAAAACCGCTGCAACGTGTCGTTCTGCGAAATCGAGTCCGGCTATGGCCATGACGCATTCCTGCTGGAAGTGGATATCCTCGGCGGCATGATCCGCGACTTCCTGCACAACCGACTGGAGGCGAACCGTGGTTGAATCCCTTTACCTCGACCTCAAAGCCCGTCCCGACCTCGAAGTCATCTCCCGGCTGGTCGATCCCGGCCACCGGGTGCTCGACCTCGGCTGCGGCGACGGCATCTTCCTGAAAATGCTGCGCGAAAAACGCGGCGCCGAAGTGCTCGGCATGGAGATCAGCCAGGTTGAAATCGCCAAGTGCATCGCCAACGGCGTGCCGGTGATTCAAAGCGACCTCGACGACGACCTCGATTTCGCCGAGGACGGTTCTTTCGACCTGGTGATCCTGTCGCAGACGCTGCAGCAGATGCGCCGGCCGGACCGCCTGCTGCGCCGCCTCGTCCGGGTCGGCAAGCGCGGCGCGGTCAGTTTCATCAACTTCGGGCATTTTCACTGCCGTTGGCAATTGATGCTGGCCGGTTCGATGCCGCGCACCACCCAGATACCGTATCAATGGTACAATACGCCGAACATCCACCTCGGCACCATCCGCGACTTCCGGCGGCTCTGCAAACACCTCGGAATCCGGATCGTGCAGGAGATTCCGATCGGCTTTTCCTTCCCGCTGCTGACCGCCGCCTGGCCGAATTTGTTCGCGGTCGGCTGCGTCTTCGTGATCGAACGCGCCCAATAAGCGGTCTGCCGGTCATTTTCCGCATTCTCCGCGAAAAACTCAAAAATATTGCCGTTTTCCCTCTTGTTTTTCCATCATTTCGTGTTATTCTGAAAAGAAGGGAAACAATGGACGGTCATAGCTGAACGCCATAACTCATTATATGATTTGGAGGTTCCATGCGAGTTTTTACCCAAGACCATCTGTGGCTCGACTACGAAGACGGCATTGTGATTCTGGGCCTGACGGCCTATGCGGCCTCCCGGTTCCGGGAAGATGCGGTTTTGAAATTCCCGGCGGAAAGCCGCCTGCTTTTTCCCGGCGTGCCGATTGCTTCATTGGAATCCCCCGGTCTCCTTCATGACATCCGCTCCCCCCTGGCGGGATTCCAGCTCGGCGTCAACCGGGAACTACAGCGGTCGCCGCACAAGCTCACCCGTTCCCCCGAGGAGGAGGGGTGGCTCTGCCAAATCTACTGCCCGCGCTGGCAGCCCGCCGAACATCTGTCGCGACGCGGCTACGAGGCTTTTCTGGAAACCCTGCCCGCTCAACGGCAGCTTGCGGCCATCCATTCCTGAATGAAACGGGCGAAACGGTCATCACTCGCACGCTGTTCGAGAAAGCGGACGTTGCCGCCGGCCTCCTCCCGCCACCGGGCGAGACCGGCGACAGAGTCATAACGGAGCGTTCCGGCGCGGGAGACTCCGGCCAGCTCGCCGAGCGCCCCGGCTGCAAACAGCACCGCGATATGGTCCCAGCTCGGACGCAGGAATTTCGGGTCGCCGCCTCCCATTTTCGAGTAGGCGGTCCGCAGGAAATCGCCGCGTTCGTTGTCCGCGCAGGGAAAAGCGCCGGTCAAGATCTTCCGCCCCATCGGGCTGACTGCGATTTCGCCGGGCCAGTGGTTCAGCACCCGGCCGGCGGCCCGCCGGTTCATTTCCCAGTTGAAACCGCCGCTGCTTTCCGGGGGCATTGCCTCCGCCATTGTGACCAGCAGCTTCACCTTGCGCCGGATCAGCTCCGAAGCGCCCGATTCCAGCAGCGCCGCCAGCGACGACAGCAGCCCGATCGCGCAGATCGTCACGCTGTGGTCGGGAGCGGTTTCCAGCAGCCGCCGGTAGAGCGCCACCGCCTCCTCCGGCCGGAATCTTCCGGGCGAAGCCTCCGGGCGGCGCTGCACGAGCTTCCAATGATAGAGCTGCGGGATATGGTTCTCCCGGTGCAGCCGGTAGGCGAATGTGTCGGGGCAATCGAAATTGCAGCCGACCGGCAGTTCCGGCCGCCCGAAAGCGAGATTCAGCGCGCGTACTCCGGCGGCGGGCCAGCAGGAGTTCACGCTTGCGACAATTCCGAGCGGCTCGACCAGACCGCGATCGGCAAGGCCGTGCAGAATCGCCAACGCCCCGGCGTCGTCACAATCGGTTTCAAAATCGGTATCGATAATCAGCTTTTCCATTCCAGTCTCCTGTTTTTTCCTACTATACGGGAAGAATCCGGAAAAGCAAGGCCCGGAAACCGATTTGTCACACAAGTGCGTCCGTGTAGACCGCCAACTGGAAACGGCCCGGCTTCAGCCGCATGGTCCGGCCATCCCCCCCCGCCGCAAGTTCCGTCTCCGATCCGGAAAACAGTTCGCGGGCGCGATTTCCCGGAAACAGCTCCGGCCCGACGGCGATCTCCGCTTCCTGCACATCCGGCGGGAAAAAGACGAAGAGCAGGCTTTTCCCCTGCGACCTGCCGCTTTTCAGATAGACGAACCGTTCCTTACCCGGCAACGGTTCACGCACCACGACGGGCGGCACCACGCCGGAGTCGGTCACGATATCGCGGAGCAGCGCCTCAAATTCCGGATTCCAGCTCCGGCCGCAGGCATTTCCCGGATAACTGCCCAGATAAACCACCCGGCCGGCACCGTATGAAACCGTCCGGCAAAGCTGTCCTTCCGGCTCTTTTTCCGGCGGGGTCATCCACTGCTCCACGCCGAGCCGGTAACTCCGGCCATTGTACTGAAAATCCATCGCCTCCGCTTCCAGATTGCGCCGCCCCGTTTCGACGATGCCGAACCGGGCGAGGAAACGCTCCTCGGGATAACGGTAAAATCCGGCGCTGTCGAATGCGCCGCACTCCGATTCGCACACCAGCGTACCGCCTCGTTCCACAAAGCGGATCAGCGCCGCCTCCGTCGCCGGATCGGTCACCAATACCCGGGGCAGGAACAGCACCTTCAAACCGTCGAGCACATCAAGGTGCTCCTCCTCGACGAACAGCAGCGGAATCGAGCTTCTGGTCAGCGCCCGGCCGTAACCGGCCAGGCCGTCGCGGATGCGGTCGCCGCTCCCCTCCTGCGCCCAGCCGAGATAGTAACTCTGCGGCGAAAACAGCAATCCGACTTCGGCGCGGTCCGGCACGTAATGGTCGAAAAGCTCCGCGTACCGCTCCCACAACTCCCCGGTCACGCGGGTTGCGGCCAGCCGTTCCTCCGCGCAGCCGTCGCGGCCGGAGATGCCGAAACCGGCGGATTCGCGCCCGAACACCTCGTCGCGCCAGCACCAGAAAAGGATGGTGTCCGCGCCGCAGCCCAGCCCGTTCCACAGCCAGCGCTGCTGCTGCGCCGCCCGGACCACACCGTAGGTGTTGAAGCCGACCGCCGCCCGGCCCCCCTGCAATTCGCTGAGCCACACTTTGCGGCCGCGGGCGGCGGACTTGACCATATCGATCCGCAGCCCGAAATCGGCGTCGTCCACATCGAACCATTGCGGAAAGCTCGAACAGCCGATTCCGTCGAGCGCGTCCGCGAGGAACCAGTCGTTGCCCCGGTCGACCGGATAGGTGCCGGGATCGCCGGAATACAGCGCGCTCGGACAGGCTCCGTGCGCGGTGATCAAATGCACAGGGTCGACAGCGCGCATCACTCCGTACCGCCTGTGGGCGTGCTCATCGGCCCGGCAGGTCAGGAAGTGTTGAAAGCTCATCAGTTCGGTATAAGGCCGGTCGGGCAGCTTGCCGGGCATCACATCTTCCCAGCACGCATAGCGGCGCTTCCACGCCTCATTCAGCCCTTCCAGCGAACCGAATCGCTTCTCCAGCCAGCACCGGTATGCGGCGAGCGTGTGCGGACAAAAGCAGACCAGCGCATCGGCGTTGACGTTCCAGCGCAGTTCGTTCCAGATGTCCCAGCCGCGCAAATGATCAAGCCCGGCGTAGCGCCTGCCGGTCGTTTCGATGAAGCGGGCCATCCTCTCCCACACGCCGGGATGGTCGGTACAGCCGCCGGGGGTGATTCCGAAATGGTGTTCCCCGCGCGCGCTTGACACCACCTTATGACCGAAATTGTCGACCATTTCACTGCCCGGAACCAGCCGGTGAATCCAGTTGGGCTGGATTTCGGCAATGGTGCTCAGAACCACGCCGAGCCGATGCTTTGCGGCCAGTTCGACCAGCCGGTCGTAATCGTCATAGACGAAACGGTCCGGCGTCGCCTCGACCCATCCCCAGCTGATCCAGAGCTGGACGGTGTTGAAGCCGGACTCCCGGATCTTTTTGAAATCACTCTCCCAATGCTTCGCATCGGGAAACGGGGCACGGTAATACTGGACTCCGAAATTCATCGACCTTCCTCCCGGTTGTTGTTTTACGGCATCAATATAACCGGAGCCGCCACAAAAATCCGTTGTTTTTTTATGAGGAAGTGATAGTTTTTTAAGACTTCTCCGCGACGCTTTTCCGTTCTTCCGCGTCCAGTTCCTTCAGCAGCAGCAGTTCATTCGGCTCGCCGGGCAGCAGCAGACAGCCGCAGTCGCGGTAGCCGCGACGGCGGTAGAAGTGCTGCGCCTCCTCGTTCGACAGCGTGGAAGTCAAAACAAGTTTGTAACCGGCCCGGCGGCGCGCTTCTTCCCATTCAGCCAGCGCCCGGCTGCCGAGGCCGCGCCGCCGGAAAGGCTCCGCAAGACAGATCAGGTTTAGAAACGGCGTGTTGTCCCAGAACAGCCCCCAGCGCAACACGCCGCAGCGCCGTCCGCCGTCCGCAATAAGCAGAACGAGCCCCGCCGCAATTTTGCGGCGAAGCTCAACGTCCGAAATATGGCAATCCAGCGTGCGGATGAAATCAAAGTCCCCCTCCGCCGCCGGACGCAATACCGCTCCATTCATTTCAGGGCGGCTTCCCACTCCGCCGGTTTGAACCCGACCAGCACTTTGCCGCCGCCGATCAGCAGCGGGCGCTTCACCAGCATCCCGTCGGAAGCCAGCAGCGCGAGCTTTTCCGCATCGGACATCGCCGGGAGCTTCTCCTTCAACGCCAGCGCCTTGTACTTCAGACCGCTCGTATTGAAAAATTTGCGCAGCTCCAGGCCGCTTTCGGCCACCCATTTTGCCAGCTCCTCCGCTGTCGGGTTGGCTTCGACGATATGCCGGTCCTGATACTCGACTCCGGCCGCGTCCAGAAACGCCTTCGCCTTTTGACAGGTGGTGCACTTCGGATACTCGATGAACAGATACTTTTTCATAATTTCACCTTCAATTACCAGATCAGCAGTTTTTCCACCGAATCACCGCTCTTCTCATAGGTCCGGGCGTCGATTACCGTCACATCCGGCCCGGTCGGAACGGCATGACGTTCCACCAGCTCCCAGCGCAACGTCACCGGATATTCCAGCTCCGGCATCCGGACCGACGTGCGCCGCCGCAGCGCCTCCGTCGTCCGTTCGGCGATCAGCCGGTGAGCCCGTTCCGGCGCGATCAGCCGCGCACAATGGGTGTCATACCCGGTCTTGACCTGACAGGTCGTCACTCCCGGCAGCCACTCCTCCGCCTCGCGGCAGGCTTTGTCGTCGCCGCTCACCATCACCACCGGAATGCCGTGCTCGGCCGCAATCCGAATGTCGAGGCCGATCTCTCCGACCGGGCGGCCGTTGAAGCGGAGCGTCTGGAATCCCGCCGCCGAGTAAGAGTGCTCCAACACCGCTCCGGCGGCTCCGGCCATCGCGTGATAACCGAGCAGAATCATCGCATCGGCTCCTTCCGCGCCGGGAAAACGACAGCGCGGCGCAACGCCCTGCACCAGATCGGCCCGGGGATCGATCATCTCGCAGGTCACATTGAAGCCGCTGCCGTGCCCGTCCCGGACCACAACCTCATCGGCACCCGCCCGGAAACAGCCCTCGACGCAGGCGTTGATATCGCCCGCCATGAAACGACGCGCCGCGGCGAGCAATTCCGGCCGGGAGTTGTCGATATAACAGCCGCCGGCAATGCCGCTGATCCCTTCGATGTCGCAGAAAATATAAACCTTCATTGCATTCCCCCGAACATGATGTTGCGGATTCCGGTAAAAATCAACTGGGAAGCGAGCGCCGCCAGAAACAGGCCGGTCAATTTGCTCAGGATATTCAGCCCCTTCTTCTTCAGCAGACGCTCCAGCGCCGCCGAAAAATAGAGCAGCAGCCCCATGATCAGCACCGCGATCACGATCCCCGCGATCTGGGTGACGCGGAGCCGGGCGGAGTCCGCCGACGCGCCCATGGTCAGCAGCGTGCCGATCGTGCCGGGGCCGACCGTATACGGAATCGCCAGCGGCACGACGGCGATATCGCCGTCGTCGTCACACTGGCGGGTGCCGGAGGGCGTGCCGGAGGAACGGACCACCTCGATGCCGCTCAGCAGCAGCACCAGCCCCGCCCCGATCCGGAATGCGTCCAGCGAAATGCCGAGATATCCGAAAATCCGGTCGCCGAGCAGATAGATGATCAATACGATCGTCATCACCGCCAGCGTGGTACGAACCGCCAGCTTGCGCTGCCTCGGCAATTCCATTCCGGAAGTCAGCGACACGAAGAGCGACAGTACAAAAAACGGCGTCAGCAGAAAGAAAAACTGCACCACCATTCCGATGAACATGTTGACATCCATCATTCGCCCCCCCTTCCCGGCCGCGGAATTTTACCGTTCCTTCAGTTCTTCCTGGAGTTCCGCATCGGCGGAGAGCACGATCTTCGCCTGATCTTCGCGGAATTTCTTCAGCTTCGCCGCCAATTCCGCATCGCCCAGCGCCAGCATCGAAACCGCATACAGTGCGGCGTTCCTGCCGCCCGCCTTGCCCGCGGTGACCACACCGACCGGCACGCCGGGAGGCATCTGGACCATCGCCAGCAACGCATCCAGGCCGTTGAAAGGCTCGCTCGCGACCGGCAGACCGATCACCGGCAGCGTGGTATGCGCGGCGACCACGCCGCCGAGGTGGGCGGCCATGCCGGCGGCACAGATGATCACCTTGATTCCGGCGGCTTCCGCACCGGCGGCGAACTCCATCGCCTCCACCGGAGTCCGGTGCGCCGAAAGCACCCGGGCGGTGAACTCCACTCCGAAACTATCGAACACTTTAAACGCGCCCTGCAGGATCGGCAGGTCGCTTTTGCTGCCCATCAGGACGGCGACCACGGGTTTACCCATTCTTTCATTCTCCCAATTTCAGTTCATTCACACAAAAATCCCGCCAGATCGCTCTGTACGGGATTCCTCGGATTTCATCGGCGGCGTCTTATTCGCCGTCCACGGGAATTTCAGCCGGTTCCGACCCGTCCGCCACCACCGGCAGCCCGGAAGCGATTTCGCCCGGTGTGCCGAATTCATAGCTCAACAACCCTTCGGCGATTTCGAGCAACGCCACGTCGATCAGGTTCTCGGAGTCGCATTTGATCATCGGACGGGCCCCGCCGATCGCCAACTGCTTGGCGCGCTTCGCGGCCACCACCGACAGGATCTGCGGGTCCGGGATCATTTTTTTGGCTCTCGCCAGATACGCATTGTTCATGATTTTACCTCTTTTCTGAAAATCGGCGGGCGAAACGCATCCAGACGATGCGTTCCGCCGCAATTATTTCACATTTCCGACTGTCGATACCGGAATCAATAGTCGATGATATCGCGCTTGTTGTCGATCAGCGTCACATCGCCGGAAGTCACGCGCATGAAACGCTTTTCAAATTCCGGAACCGCATCGAGGATGAAGCGTTCGGCGATCGCGGCACGATCTTCGCACTTCATCGCATCGCGCAGCAGCAGCAAACCGACGAAAATGTAGGTTTCCATCTCGACCAGGCTGCGGGCCATCAGGTCGTGATAGGCCGGGTCCTTCTTCTCGGCGACGAATTTCACCGCCTCAAGCTGGCGGGCGTGCAGCTTCATCACCGTGTCGCGCAGCCGGGCCAGCTTGCCGGTGTAGTCCAGCGAAGCGAGCTCCTGAATCCGCACGTCGTTGTCGCGCTGGATCACTCCGCCGATGGCCGCCACGACCTGAAGCTGGGTGGTGCCCTCGTAGATATTGGTGATGCGCGCGTCGCGGTAGAAGCGCTCGGCATTGAAGTCCTTCATGAAGCCGGTGCCGCCGTGAATCTGGATCGCGTCATACGCGACCTGATTCGCCATTTCGGTGGCCAGCGCCTTGCACATCGGGGTCAGCACCGCCGCAACCTTGTTGTAATACTTCTGCTTGGCGCGATCATCGGCGGAAACGTTTTCACCGTGTTCCACCAGATGCGTATAACCGTTGCGCAGGTCGACCACGCGGGTGGTTTCATACAGCAGCGCGCGGGCGGCGGTCAGCTTGACCTTCATGCCGGCAAGCATATCATAAATCGCCGGGAACTGGTCGATCGACTTCTTGAACTGCATGCGCTCGGCGGCATACTTGCGAGCTTCGCGGTAGGCGGCTTCCGCAATACCGATCGCCTGTCCGCTGATCGCGACGCGGGCGCCGTTCATCAGGCTCATCACATACTTGATCAGGCCGAAACGGCGCTTGCCGCAAAGCACGGCCGGCACGTCATTGTACTGAAGCTCGGTGGTCGCGACGCCGTGGATGCCGAGCTTGTTCTCGATGCGGCGCACCACCAGCTGCGGGCAGGCTTCGCAGATGAACATCGACAGTCCGCGGCCATCGGAAGTGCCTTCCTCGGAACGGGCCAGCACCAGGTGCACCTTCGCACAGCCGTTGGTGATGAAGCGCTTCATGCCGTTCAGATACCACTGGCCGGTCTTTTCATCCTGCCACGCGCGGAGGCGGACCGACTGGAGGTCGGAACCGAAATCCGGCTCGGTCAGGTCCATCGAACCGTCGTATTCGCCGGAAGCGAAGCCCGGCAGATACTTCTCCTTCTGCTCATCGCTGCCGAAGAAGTTGATGGTTTCGGCGATGTCCTGCAAGCCGAAGATATTCTGCAGCGAACCGTCGGCGCGGGAGACCATTTCGGTCATCATCGTATAGACGGAAACCGGGAAATTCAGGCCGCCGAATTTGTGGTCGAGCATCACGCCCATCACGCCGGCCTGCTTGAGGTCGTTCAGGTTCTGCACGGTCAGCGGGTGGTAGGTGACCACGCCGTCGGCGAAATGCGGACCTTCGGCGTCCACGGTGCGGCTGCGCGGCTCGATGCGGTCGCCGCAGATTTCGCCGACGACTTCGAGCACGCGGTTGTAGTTGTCCAGCGCGTCGGCGAAATCCGCCGGAGCGTTGTCGAATTCCTGAGCGAACTTGTAGCCCTCTTCCTTGAGTTTGGCGACTTCGGCCAGTTCAAGGTTGTTGAGCGTGAACATCAAATCCGCATTGTCTTTGAAAAAGTTAGCCATAATCGAATCAGTCCCTTACGCTTTGGCCTTGAAGGCTTTGATCATTTGCGGAATCACCGTGTTCAGATCGCCGACGATCGCATAGTGCGCGACGCTGAAAATCGGCGCGCCCGGGTCGGTGTTGATCGCGATGATCTTCTTGGACTCCGACATGCCCGCGCAATGCTGGATCGAGCCGGAGATGCCGCAGGCGATATAGAGACGCGGACGCACGGTCACGCCGGTCTGGCCGACCTGATGATCGTGGTCGATCCAGCCCGCGTCGACCGCGGCGCGCGATGCGCCGACTTCGCCGCCGAGCGCCTCGGCCAGATCGTAGATCAGCTTGAAGTTGGCCTTGCTGCCGACGCCGTAGCCGCCGGCGACGATGATCTGCGCGCCCTTGAGATCGACTTCCTTGTCGGCCCGGACCCGCTCCAGAACCTTGATCACCGTTTCGGCGTCAGTGAGCTTCACCTCGACCGGAGTCACAGTGCCCTTGCGGCCGAAGTCGGGTTCGTCGAGCTTCATCACGCCCTCGCGGACGGTCACCATCTGCGGATCGTCCCAGGTGTTCACGATGGTCGCGATGATGTTGCCGCCGAACGCCGGACGGATCTGCATGAGCTTGTTGGTGTAGCTCTTGTTGTTCTTCTTGTCCTCGAAGTCGTCGATCCGCAGGTCGGTGCAGTCGGCGGTCAGTCCGCCGAGTTTTTCGGAAGCGACGCGCGGCGCGAGCTCGCGCCCCTTCAGGGTCGCGCCGAAGAGAAGAATGTTCGGCTTGTGCGCCCGGATCAGATCCATGATCACCTTCGCATAGGGCAGCACGGTGAAGGGCTCCAGCCGCGAATCCTCGGCGAGGAACACATTGTCGCAGCCGTAGGCGAAGAGGGTGTCGACGCAGCCGGCCACATTGTCTCCGAGGAGAACAGCTTCCGTTTTCACACCCAGCTGCGCGGCCAGTTCGCGGCCCTTGCAGACGAGTTCGAGGCTCACGTCAGCGATCTTGCCCGCTTCCTGCTCGATGAAAACCCAGACATTTCCAATTTTTTCAGCCATGATGATTGCTTACCCCAGAGTGTGATCGCTAATAAGTTCGTGAATCAGAAGGCTGACGCCTTCGGCGGTCGCGGGCACCGATTTCGCTTCGCTGGCGGTCAGCACGACGCTCATCACCTGCTTGACCTTGGTCGGCGAACCGGGGAAACCGATCCGGGCCGGATCGGCGCCGATATCGGCAGCGCTGTACTCCTTGATCAGAAGTCCGGCGTTTTCCAGCTTCTTCAGCTCGTCGTCGACGGTCTGCCCGTCGGTGTAATTGGAGTTGGAGTGGGCTTTCGCCACCTCCGACGCGGTGCGGGCGCGCTTGAACTTCATGATCTTCTTCGCGTTCATCGGGCGCGGATCGTTGGAGTCGATCACGGTCAGCAGCGCCGGGAGCGGGGCCTCCAGCACTTCGTAGCCGCCGTCGATCGCGCGCTTCGCGACGATCCTGCCGTTGCCGAACTCAAGCACGTCCTCGACGTAGCAGATCTGCGGCATCGCCAGCTTTTCCGCAATCTGCGGACCGACCTGCGCGGTATCCCCGTCGATGGCCTGACGGCCGCAGAGGATCAGGTCGACCTTGCCGACTTTCTTCGCGCAACAGCTCAGCGTGTAGCTGGTCGCGAGCGTATCCGCGCCTGCCAGCGCCCGGTCGGTGACCAGGATCGCCTCATCCGCGCCGCGGTAGAGCGACTGGCGGAGGACTTCGGCGGCGGCGGGCATGCCCATCGTCGCGACGACCACGCGGACGCCGTAGCGGTCCTTGAGCTGCAGGGCCAGTTCCAGCGCATTCAAATCCTCGGGATTGAAGATCGCCGGGAGGGCGGCCCGGTTCACGGTACCTTCCGGCGTCATTGCGTCGCCGGAAATGTTCTGGGTATCCGGAACCTGTTTGACGAACACGAGTACGGTATAACTCACAGTTTCGACTCCCATTTTGGTTGGTTATTTGGATCTTTATATGTTAAAACTTTATTCCAAAATCAACAACAGAACGCGATAATATAATCCGGCTGCCTCAAATATCAACAAGCCGGACCGGACTTTTTCTCACTTTTTTCCCGTTCAGCCATTTCCGCCGCCTCGCGAAGCCACTTCGCGCAGAACCATAAACAGCGCGGCAAATGGAAAAACGCCTTCGCCGGAGTTCCCTTGGCGTCGCACAACACTTCGCCGCCCGGAGCCACCGCCCCGAACCATTCCGGGAAGTCGGGATCGCGGAAGTTCCGCCACGTCCACTCGTCCACCTCCGCGAACCGCTCCAGAAACCACGGATCGAGCGTCAGTTTATAGGAGTAGGCCAGCCCCAGCAGCGCCTCGGTATGGGTCCACCACTGCTTCGTGCCCGCCCCCGGCATGCAGCACGGCAGATCGAGCGCGTCCTGCATACTGAAAAGCCCGCCGTACTTCCGGTCGAACGCATAGCCGCAGACCTCCCGCGTCCACGCCGGAATCCGCTTCAGGAACTCCGCGTCGCCGACGATCTCCGCCGCATACCCCGCGAACCACATCACTTCAAAACCGTGCCCGGTCGCGATCATGCGCCCCATCGAAGTAGCGAGATCGAACTCCCCGTCCGCCCCGCGCATTCCCAGCCAGCGCCGCAGTTGCGGGTGACGGAACTTCGGAATTTCAACGAGCGCATCCGTGATCACCCCCTGACAGTATCCGTCCTCGTCGCCGCAGGCCGATAACAGTTCCGCCGCGGCGTAGACGATGTGCATGTACGCTCCCAGCTCTTTCGCGCCGGCGGGCATGAACCGTTTGCCGGAACCGCCGCCGCGCATCGACTCCTCATAAACGCGCAGCGCCGAAAACCCCTCGCGCCGGTACTCCTCTTTCGGATTCAGCCGGTACAGTTCCGCACACGCGATCGCCGCATATACGTCCGCCATCGCCCGAAACATCGGAAAACCGGCACCTCCCTCCCCGCCGTCCGCCGCCACGTACAGACGGTAACGCCCGTCCCCGCCGCGCGCATGACGTACGCAGAAGTCAAAGCCCTGCTCCGCCAGCCGGGCGTATTCCGGCTTGCCGAATCCGACATTGCACATTTTCGCAAACATATAAATGTCGCGCCACATCATCCAGACGTTTTTCCCGGGATCAAACACCGCCCCGTCCCGGCACAGGTTCGTGTAAAAACCGCCGTGGACCGGATCAGCCGCGTGTTCCGCCCAGAAAGGAGCGATCGCGTCGGTCAGTTCCCGCTCGTAGCGTTCCGCCGTCTTTTTCAAATCCAACATCGCCATACTTCTCCGAATTCAAAAAGACGCCGGAGCAGCCGCCCCGGCGTCTTCGATTTCATCCTTCTACTCCAACACCGCCCAAAAACGGCCCTTCTTGTTCCTGATCAGTTTGATCGGCATTCCGAACGCGCTGGAGAGATGCTCTTCGTCGAGAATCTCCTCGCGCTTCCCGGAGCTGACGATTCTGCCGTGCGCCAGAATCATGCCGCAGTCGAACACCGGCAGGATATCCTCAATCCGCTGCGTGATGAATACGATCGTGACCTCCGGCAATGTGTTCGCGATATGTTCGATCTCGCCGAGCAGGAACTCGCGCCCGGCCATATCCAGATAGACGCTCGGCTCGTCGAGGATCACCAGCTCCGGCCTGGTCAGCAGAGCGCGGGCGATCAGGATTTTCACCTGCTCGCCGCTGGACATCGTGAAGATCTGCTGGTCCGCCAGATGGTCGCAGCGGAACCGCTTCATCAGCGCCTTCGCCTGATCGACCTCCTCCGGCAGCGGCTTGCGGAACAGCCCCAGCGTGCCGTCGATGCCCGAGAGCACCATCTCCAGCCCTGTCCAATCGGTTTCGGTGAACTGTTGCATACAGGGGCTGACCCACGCGATTTTCTTGCGCAGTTCCACCAGATTGGTTCGCCCGAACCGGTTGCCCAGCACCTCGACCGTCGCGCCGAACTTCGGCCACGCATATCCCATCAGGGTCTTGACCAGCGTGGTCTTGCCCGCGCCGTTCGCACCGAGGATGAAACAGCGGCCGCCCTTTTCGACCCGCCAGTTCATATCATGAATGATTTCACGCCCGCCGAGATAGACCGACGCGTTTTCCACCCGAATCGCCAATTCATTCGCCATTTTCACTGAACCTATCTGTTCTTGTATTCCACCCAACTGTCGCGCAGCAGTTTTCCCTGCGCAAACTCACGCTCGAAGCGGTCGAAATCCCCGGATTCGATCATCCGCTTGAAACTGTCGTATTTGTTCTCGAAGTCCCGCATCGCGGCCAGCACGGCGGGACGGTTATGCTCCACGATCTCCCGCCACATCAACGGGTTGCTCGATGCGATGCGGCTTGTGTCCCGAAAACCGGTCGCACACCCGGCGAACCGCTCGGCGCGGGTCTGCGCATCCGGCGCTCCCAGCACCGAAAGCGCCAGCGACGATGCGACGATATGCAGCACATGGCTGGTGTGTGCGACCAGATCGTCGTGCCGCTTCGCGTCGATCCGGGTGGTGCGCGTGCCGATCGACCGCCACAACACCTCGACCCGTTCCACGGCGAAAGCCGGGGAATCCGGGAACGGGCACACGAACACATCCGCATTGCCGTAAAGCTCCGGGAACGCCGACTCCGGACCTGACTTTTCGGTTCCGGCCATCGGATGACTGCCGACGAAATGCACGCCGCGCGGAGCCAGATGCTCCGCCGCCGCTTCCATCACGCAGGATTTCACGCTGCCGAGATCGGTCACGACCGTCCCGGGACGCCACGCATGCGCATATTGTTTCAGATAATGCAGGATTTCGGGGATCGGCAACGCGATCAGCGTCAGGTCGGCCCGGTTCAGCACGCTTTCGATATCGTCGCAGGTTTCGTCGAGCACATCGCAGTCGAGCGCCCAGCGCCGGATATTGGGACGGCGGGTCCAGCCGGAGCGGCGGTATGCTCCGCCGCGCAGCGCCATTCCAAGCGACGCGCCGAGCAGGCCGAGGCCGATGACCGCAATCACGGGTTGTTCGGAATTGTTCATATTTTTTTCTTTCCTGAAAGCATGTAATATAGCATTCTTTGCCTCCTCATTCAAGGAACAGCCGTTTTAATGTGGAAAAAATCGCCCGGGGGCTTGATAAAACCGGAACCCGAGTCTATATTACCAACGTAAATTAATAGGTAGGAACCGGTGGCGTGAAAGTGGGTGCGGTTTACCCGCTTTTTTCTTTTCTGTCACATTTGGAAAAACCGGTTATAGTAGGATTGAAGAGGAACGACCGGGGTTTGATCCCCCGGCGGCAAGCAACGGAGGTTTCTGATGGCTAACGAATTACTTACGATTCTCGAATATATCGAGCAGGAACGCGGAATCAGCCGCGACAGCCTGATCAAGGCGCTGGAAAGCGCGATCCTGACCGCGGCGCGCAAAAGCATCCACCCGGCCAGCGAACTGAAAGTGAAGATCGACCCGGTCACCGGGCAGATCCAGGCGTGGGCGACGCTGGAAGTGGTCGAGGAAAATCCGACCTGCGACCAGCTGGTGATCGCCCGGGCCCGCGAACGTTTCCCCGACGTGCAGCTCGGCGAAAAGGTCGAGTGGGAAGTCACTCCGCGCAACTTCGGCCGCATCGCCGCCCAGACCGCCCGCCAGGCGATCGTGCAGCAGCTCCGCAAGGCGGAAAAGGAGAACGTGCAGGAGGAGTTCGCCGACCGGATCGGCCAGATCATCAGCGGAACCGTCCGCCGGTTCGAAGCGGGCAACATCATCATCGACTTCCAGAAAGCCGAAGGGATCATGCCCTCCAAGGAGAAAATCCACGATGAGCAGTACATGCCCGGCGACATCATCCGGGCGCTGCTGCTGCGCGTCGACATCAACACCGCAGGCCCGAGCCTGATCGTGTCGCGCAGCTGCCCCGAATTCGTAACCCGGCTTTTCGAACGCGAAATCGCGGAAATCCACGACGGCGTAGTCAAGATCATGGGCATCGCCCGCGAGGCGGGCAAGAGGACCAAGATTTCGGTGATGAGCACCGATCCGCGTGTCGACCCGGTCGGAGCGTGTGTCGGAATGCGCGGCCAGCGGGTGCGCAACATCACCAACGAGCTTGGCAACGAGCGGATCGACATCGTGCCGTACGACGCGGACATCCGCAAGTATGCGACCAACGCGCTGCTGCCGGCCAAGGTGCAGTCGGTCGAGGTCAACGAAGCGAAGCACGAATTGATCGTGCGGGTCACAGACGAACAGTCCAAGCTCGCGTTCGGCAAGAAAGCGCAGAACGTCCGGCTCTGCTCGAAGCTGATCGGCTGGAACATCAACATCCGCAACGAAGAAGAGCGCGGCGCTGAGGCCGGTCATTCCATCGGCGAGCAGCTGAAAATCGCGGCGCAGAAGCTGGCGGAAGCGATCGGAGTCAGTGAGGCGACCGCCGGACTGCTGGTCAACAACGGATATGTAACAGTGGACGGAGTGAAGGCGGCCGATCCCGAAGCTCTGCTGGAAATCGAGGGCATCGACACGGCGGAAATGCAAAATGCCCTCGAACGCCTGAACGGCTGACACATTATGAACGCGCAGGAGAATTATTGTGAGTAAGGAATTGAAAGTTAAAGAGATCGCCAAACAGTACGGCGTATCCGCGAAAGAGATCATCGAAGAACTGGCCGGCCAGGGGATCGAGACCCCGCAGGCCGAAAACAGCGTGATTCCGGACGATATGGTCGAACTGGTCGAGGCGTACTTCGCCGATTTGTTCGAACAGGAAGCGGAAGCTCCCGTCGATAAGAAAACAGTCAAAAAAGGCCCCAAGAAGGCTTCTTCCACGAAAAAAGAGGAACCCGGCCGCGGCGGTAAAAACCGGCCGCAGCCGCAGAAACCGTCCACAACTTCTTCCGCTTCGGCGGCGAGTTCGGCGGTGGTCGACGGCAAACTGACGCTGCCCGCGCCGATCATCGTGAAAACGCTGGCTGAAGCGGTCGGCAAAAAACCGAACGAACTGATTACCGACCTGATCAAGCTCGGAGAGCTCGCCGGCATCAATCAGCCGATCAGCGAAGCGAATGCGAAAAAACTCTGCAGAAATTATGGGATCGAACTGGTGATCGGCCAGCCGCCCAAACCGGCAGCCCCCGCCGCCGCTCCCAAACCGAAACCGGAAGACAATCCCGCCTTTCTGAAGGAACGCCCCCCGGTGGTCACTTTCATGGGACATGTCGACCACGGCAAGACTTCATTGCAGGATGCGATCCGCCACACCCATGTCACCGACAAGGAAGCTGGCGCGATCACCCAGCATATCGGAGCCTCCACCGTCAGTTACAAAGGCAAGGGCATCACGTTCATCGACACCCCCGGACACGCGGCTTTCACCAACATGCGGGCCCGCGGCGCCAACGCGACCGACCTCGTGGTGCTGGTCGTGGCGGCGACGGAAGGCTTCAAGCCCCAGACCGTCGAAGCGATGAATCAGGCGCTGGCGGCCAAGGTGCCGATCATCGTGGCGATCAACAAGATCGACCTGCCGGACGCCGACCCGGACAAGGTGCTGCTCCACATGCAGCAGCACGGTCTCACCAGTGAGAACTGGGGCGGCACAGTCGGCACCGTGCCGGTGTCGGCCAAGACCGGCCAGGGGCTGCCCGACCTGCTCGAACGCATCTTGATGGAAGCGGAAATGCTTGAGCTCAAGGCCAACCCGAAGCGCGCGGCCCAGGGCATCGTCCTCGAAGCGCAGCTGGAAAACGGCCTCGGGCCGACCGCCAGCGTACTGATTCAGGACGGCACCCTCCATGTCGGCGACGTGGTGCTCTGCGGCGAAAGCTACGGCAAAATCCGTACCCTGATCAACGACAAGAACGAGCGCGTGAAGTCCGCCGGCCCGAGTACCCCGGTCAAGATCGTCGGTCTTTCCGGCGTCCCGGATGCGGGCGACCCGCTGGAGATTTTCGAGTCGGAAAAGGCGGCGCGCGCCGAAGCGGCCAACCGGGTCGCCGAAAAGCGCGGCCACATGCTCGCGACCAGTTCGATCGCCACCGCCGAGGACCTGTTCAGCAAACTGAACAGCGAGGACCGCAACACGCTCAATATCATCATCAAATCCGACGTGCGCGGTTCCGGTGAAGCGATCACCCAGTCGCTCGCCCAGCTTCCCTCCGAGAAAATCAAGGCGGAAGTGATCTCCTGCGCGGTCGGCCCGATCTCCGAAAACGATATTTCGCTGGCTGCGGCGACCAATTCGCTGGTGGTCGGTTTCCATGTCCGGGTCAATCCCGGCGTCAACGACATGGCCAAGAAGCAGAACGTCGAAATCCGCCTTTACAGCATCATCTATGAGCTGCTCGAAGACATCACCGACGCGCTCGCGGGCAAGCTGGAGCCGGAAAAGCGTGAAAAACCGATCGGCACCGCCAAGATCCTGCAGGTGATCGAACTCTCCAAGGGGCCGAAAATCTGCGGCTGCATGGTGGAATCCGGCTCCGTCCACGTCGGCGCCAAGGCGCGCGTCCGCCGCAGCAAAGAGCTGATCTACAACGGCGAAGTCGCCAGTCTGCGCCGTTTCAAGGACGACGTGAAGGAGGTCAAGGCCGGCCTCGAATGCGGCATCCGTCTCGACAACTTCAATGATTTCATCGAAGGCGACGAGATCGAACTGTACGATATCGAACTCAAAAAGGCGACCCTCTGAGGTCTCCTTTTTTTAACGGATGAAAGGGTAAGATCATGGCTGAAAAAGTCGATCGGTTAACCCGTGTGAACGAGCTGCTCAAACGCGAGATCGCCAATGCGATCGAACGCGGACTGATCACGGCTCCCGGTATGCTGGTCTCCGTCACGGAGGTCAACACCAGCGTGGATCTGCGCAATGCGACGGTCTACGTCAGCATTTTCGGCGGCGACAACGCCGCCCGCCGCAAGGTGATGAACGAACTCGGCGAACAGCGCCTCGATTTCCAGCGCAAGCTGGCCAGGACGCTCGCTTTCAAACACACTCCGGTGCTGGATTTCCGGCTCGACACCCGCATTGAAAAGGGCGACCGGGTCTTTGAGCTTTTGAATGAAGTGGAGAATCACGACAAGCATGAGTAAGAGCGTCAGCCTGGAGGAAGCCGCCGGCTTTCTGCTGCGGCATCAGCGCATTCTCGTTCTGGCGCACCAGAAGCCGGACGGGGATGCGCTCGGTTCGGTGCTGGGGATGCGCAGTTTCCTGCGAAACCTCGGCAAGCAGGCGGATGCATTGTTCCCCTCCCCGCTCCCGGAGCGGTACCGTTCCTTCGCGGGACCGGTGCTGACCGCGCTTTCCCGGCAGGAAGCCGAACAGAACTACGATCTGATCGTATTGCTCGACTGCGCCAACGCCGAACGCATCGCCTGCGGTCCGGCGCTGGACGCCGATTTCCTGCGGAGCCGGAATCTCCTGAACATCGACCACCACGTCGGCAACAACGTCGGCGCGCCTTATAATTACATCGACAGCACCGCCTCCGCCGCCAGTGAAATCGCCGTGGAGCTGGCGCAGGCGACCGGCAAAGCCATTCCGGTAGAAGCGGCGACGCTCTGGTATCTCGGCATCCTGACCGACACCGGCAGCTTCCGTTTCACCAACACCACCGGCAAGACGCTGCGTCTCGCCGCCGACCTGCTCGACGCGGGGGCCGACAGCGAGCGGGTGGTCAACGCGGTCTACTTCAGCAAGCCGCGCCGCCAGCAGCAGTTCGAAGCGGAGCTGCTGCAGAGCTGTGTGAAAACCGCGCTGGACGGCAGATACGCCTACGCCTCGATCCCGCCGGAGCTGTTCGCGAAGTACGATTTCGACATGCGCGACGGCGAGGGGCTGATCGACCTGCTCCGCGAAATCGACGGCACGGTCGTCGCCGCGCTGATCTACCGCAAGAACGACTCCTACAAGGTGTCGATGCGCAGCAAGCTGCGCGAATTCCCGGTCGGCCCCATTGCCCGGAGCCTGGGCGGCGGCGGTCATGACATGGCTGCCGGAATCACCCTCGCGCTGCCTGACGCGGCGGCGGTGGAAGCCGTACTGCTGGACAAAGTGACCGGTCTGCTGCGTCCCGTCCCGGAACCATAGCTTTTTTGAAGGATCATCGAATGCGATACAACTCCCGAAAACACCATCTGCCCCCCTTCCAGACCAGCGGCGTTTTGCTGGTGGACAAGCCGAAGGAGTGGACCAGTTTCGATGTGGTGAATTTCGTGCGCGCCCGTTTCAACGTGCCGAAGGTCGGACATTGCGGCACGCTCGATCCGGCCGCCACCGGCCTGCTTGTGCTGGTGCTCGGCAAATTCACTCAGCTGAGCTCTAAATTCAGCGGCGAGGACAAGATTTACGAAGCGACGCTGCAACTCGGGCTTGAAACCGATTCCTGCGACCTTGACGGCACAGTGACCGCCGAACACGACTGGTCCGGCGTGACCGAGGAGCAGCTTCGCGCCACCCTCGCCGGCTTCGTCGGCGAACAGATGCAGACCCCGCCGATGGTTTCGGCGGTCAAGAAAGACGGCAAGAAGCTCTACGAACTCGCCCGCCAGGGGGTTGAAGTGGAGCGTGAAAGCAAACCGATCACCATTTTCAGCCTCGATGTGACCCGCTGCGAACTGCCGTTCTGCGATTTCACGCTGCATTGCTCCAAGGGCACCTATGTGCGGACGCTCTGCTCGGACGCCGGTAAAAAGCTCGGCTGCGGCGGTACGCTGGCGGCGTTGCGGCGCACCCGCAGCGGCCAGTTCAGCCTTGCCGATGCGGTTACCGTCGATACACTCAAGACTTTCGAACAGGCGGACCTCGAAATCCACGTCCGTCAGTTCCTGTACGAACGGCTCTCCAAAATCGCGGGGGTGAATTATGGCGGATAAAAACATTCCCATTTCCGCGATCGAAACGGCGATCGAAACCGTGCTCGCCGAAGCCCCCGACGGCAAATTCACGATGGCGGAGCTGCTGAAAGCGATCAGCGCCGGCAAATCCCAGACCCTGCAGGGGCGGGTTGAACGCACCGTCGACGGCGACGGCCGTTTCTTCTCGGACGGCAAAGGGAACTTCCAGCTGCGCAGTGAATTTTTCCGCAACCGGGAGTTCCTGATCACGCCGGACGCTTGGGAGATTGAAAACGACATGCTGTTCCCCGGCCACCGTTTCGCCCCGTTCGTGAACCCGGAAATCTTCCCGTCGGAGGTCAAATTGATCGATGCAGACGGCCAGCCGGTTCCGAAAAAGGAGGTCACCGCGCCGCTGTCACAGGTGTTCCACTACCATCTATTGCTCGGTTCGGAGCAGGTGTTCGACTTCTTCGTCGCGGATTCCCCGGCCAACAGCCGCATCCGCAACTCGGCGCAGCCGGGCGATATGGTCACGCTGAACACCTTCGACCTCTCCGTCTTCTTCAAAAAGCATCGGTTCAGCGTCGGTGACGCGCTGCTCTGCAAGGTGGTCGACTACGAGGATGGCATCATCGAATTTCGCTACCTCTCCGGCGAGAATCGCCAGGAAAGCAAACTCAAAGCCTACGTCGAAGCCTTTGAAGCCGCACTGGGGATCGTCTTCGACCGGTTTGAAAATTATCTGGAAATCCCGGAACAATTGAGCTGGGCGCATTACGCGGGGCGCGCCACGCTGCCTGCCGCCGCCGACAGCGCCTCCGACGACGAGTTCCTGCGCCGCGCCTCCGGGATTGAAATCAACTTCGATCAGGAGCACACCGTGCTGGCCCGGAAGTCCGAGGCTCCCGAAGATGCGGCGGCGGACCTGCCGGAAGGCGTCACCTTCTCGCGCGGCGAAACCGGCGACATCGCCGCCTTGCTGCGCGAAATCGGTTCGCCCCTGACCCCGGTGGAGATCGACAGTTTCATCCTCGACAACTGCCACGCGCGCGAACTGGAATTCGAGGATTTCTTCGCCCGCGCCTTCGGCCGCGAAAAGCTGAACTTCACCGACGAGGGGCAGCAGGCGGTCTTTTACAACTACATCGAAGACCGGTTCGAGGAGCTGACCGGCGAATACAACCGTTATGACGACGAGCCGAAAGCGCCGCTGCGTTCGACCGTCATGGAGCTGGTCGAGGACCGGCTCAACTTCTTCGACTTCCTGTCGAATGAAAATGCGTCGCCGGAACAATTGCCGCACGATGAGATGCACCGGCTCGCCGAAATCGCGATGCAGCTCAACGAAATCCTGAAGCTGCTGAACAATCCGGGCTTCACGCCCGACAATGCGGAGCTTGACCGGCTTACCGAAACCGTCGAACTCCGCGCCGATGACCAGGATGCGCTGATCGGCAGACTGACCGACCGGTTCGCCGACGGCGGCTGCGGTCACGACCACCACGGCGACGACTGCGATTGCGGTTGTTGTCACCACAAATGAGCAATCAATACCCGGTAAGGAGAAACTATATGACTCAGAGAATACTTGCGAGCGGCAATGAGGCCATCGCGATGGCCGCTTTCGACTGCGGCGTAAACCTCGGCGTCGGTTATCCCGGCACGCCTTCTTCGGAGATCCTCGACGAATTCAGCAAGGAGGGCGGCACCGCCCAGTGGGCTCCGAACGAAAAGACCGCTCTCGAAGTCGGCATCGGCGTCGCCTTTGCGAACGGCCGTTCGCTGGTCACGATGAAACATGTCGGGCTCAACGTCGCCGCCGACCCGCTCTTTACGATCGCCTACTCCGGCACGCCCGGCGGGCTGGTGATCGTCAGCGCCGACGATCCCGGCATGGCTTCCAGCCAGAATGAACAGGACAACCGCCGCTATGCGATCGCGGCCGGGGTGCCGATGCTGGAGCCGGCGGATTCTCAGGAGTGCTATGACTTCCTGATCCGTGCCTTTGAGCTCTCCGAAGCGTACCGCCGCCCGGTGCTGTTCCGGGTCACCACCCGCGTCTGCCACTCCAAGTGCATCCTCGAACGGCGCGGCCGGATCGCGGAGCCGAAAACCGGCAGCTTCACCCACGATCCCAGGAGCAACGTGATGATTCCGGCTTACGCCCGGATCGCCCATAAGAATCTGCGCGCCACGCTGCACAAACTTGAAGAACTCAATGAAAAAGGCGAATTCGTCAAACGAATCGAAGGCTCCAGTGAGCTTGGCGTGATCACCAGCGGCATCAGCTTCCAGCACGTCCGCGACGCCGCGCCGGAGGCCTCAGTGCTGAAGCTCGGCTTCACTTATCCGCTGCCGCTGGAAACCATCCGCAAATTCGCGGAATCGGTGAAACGCTGCGTGGTCGTCGAAGAGGGCGACCCGATCCTCGCCGACGCAATCAACGCCGCCGGGATCCGGGTCGAGGGCAAGCCGGAGATGTTCCGTTTCGGCGAACTCAACGTGCAACGGGTCCGCCGGCTGCTGGCCGGCGACACCACTCCGGAACCGGCCCCCGCCCCCGGCAAGCCGCCGCAGCTCTGCGCCGGGTGCCCGCACCGCAAAACCTATCAGGCGCTGCATGAACTCAACTGCATCGTCTCCGGCGATATCGGCTGCTACACCCTCGGCGTGCTGCCCCCCTTCGAAGCGGTGGACACCTGCGTGTGCATGGGCGCCTCGATCACCGTCGGGCTCGGTATGCGCCGGGTGCTGCCGGAAGCCGAAGCGCGCCGCGTGGTCAGCGTGATCGGCGACTCCACTTTCATGCACACCGGCGTCAACGGCATCGTCGAAATGGTTTACAACCGCCCCGCGACCGGCCACGTGGTGCTGGTGCTCGACAACAGCACCACCGCGATGACCGGCATGCAGGAACATCCCGGCACCGGCCGCAAGCTCGACCACACCCCTGCCCCGCAGGTTTCGATCGAACAGGTCGTCAGGGGGATCGGCGTGGACAATGTCGATGTGATCGACTCGACCGTGAACTACGAAGCATTCAAGGAGCTGGTGCAGAAGCGCCTTGCGAGCAACGACACCAGCGTGATCATCGCCCGGCGCCCCTGCATTCTCGCGATGGTCAAGCTCAAGTCTTACGAAGGGAAGAAATAAGATGCAGAAAGTTGTCAATATCACCGTCGCCGGTCTCGGCGGCCAGGGCGTGCTGACCGTCACCGACATCATCGCGGAAGTGATGTTCCGCGCCGGATTCGATGTGAAAAAGAGCGAAGTGCACGGCATGAGTCAGCGCGGCGGCTCCGTTTCCAGCGAAGTGCGCTACGGCAAAGAAGTCGCCAGCCCGATGGTTCCGGAAGGCGAAAGCGACTTCCTGATCGTGATGGAGCCGACCCAGGTTGAAGTCAACCGCCACAAGCTCAAAGCGGGCGGCGTGCTGATCACCACCGACGATGTGCCGATGGATAAGCTGACCAATCCGAAAGCGCTCAATACGATGATGCTCGGCGCGCTGTCGAAGCATCTCGAACTCGCCGACGAAAGCTGGCTTGCCGTAATCAAGGAGCGGCTGCCGGAAAAGCTGCATGCCCTCAATATCGAAATGTTTGAACTCGGCCGCAACGCCTGACCCAACCCAGTAGGAGGCAGTATCATGATGATCAAACAGTTGTCGCTTTTCGTGGAAAACCGTCCGGGCGCCCTGAGCGCGGTCTGCCAGGTGCTGAAGAACAACCGGATCAACATCCGCACCCTGTCGCTGGCCGACACCCAGCAGTTCGGCATCCTGCGGCTGCTGGTCAAGGAGTACGAGAAAGCCAAGGAAGCGCTCGAAGCCGCCGGTCTGGTGGTCAAAGTCACCGACGTGCTGGCGCTGACCGTGCCGGACCATCCGGGCGGCCTCGCCGACATCCTGACGATTTTCGACAAGCACAAACTTTCGGTCGAATATATGTATGCGTTCACCTTCGGCCGCGAGGACAAGAGTGTGATGGTATTCCGGTTCGAGCATCCGGAGCAGGCCGTCGAACTCCTGAAGAATGAGCCGATCGAGCTGGTCAATTCCGCCGATCTGTTCCGATAACCACTCCGGCCGGCAGCTGCGGTTTCGCCGCTGCCGGCCCATATATTCAAGCAAAGAAGTCAGAAGAAATGTCTCAGTTCGTCATTCCCAACCGGATCTTCGACCCGGCCGCCGAGTGTATGCCTCGCGCCGACCGGATCAAGCTCCAAGCCACCCATCTGCGGCGCACCATTGAACAGGCTCAGAAGATTCCGTTCTACCGGCGCAAGTTCGCGGAAAAGAACATCTCGCCGGATTCGGTCAAAACCGTCGCCGACCTGAAGCGTCTCCCGTTCACCACCAAGCAGGACCTCCGCGACGCCTATCCCTTCGGCTTCTTTGCGGTGCCCCGGGGCGAACTCGCCCGCATCCACGCTTCGAGCGGCACCACCGGCAAGCCGACCTTCGTCGGCTACACCAAAAAGGATATGAAGCTCTGGGCCGATCTCTGCGCCCGCTTCCTGGTTGCAGGCGGCCTGACCAGCGACCAGCTCGTACAGGTTTCCTTCGGTTACGGTCTCTTCACCGGCGGCTTCGGGCTGCACGGCGGCATCGAACGGGTCGGCGCGGCGGTGCTGCCCGCCTCCAGCGGCAACACCCAGCGGCAGATCATGCTGCTCAAGGACGCCGGGATCAACACACTGATCTGCACCCCCTCCTACGCCTTGAACCTCGCGGAAACCATTCAGGGCCAGGGGCTGAAAAAAGGGGACCTCGCGCTCCGGTTCGCCCACTTCGGCGGCGAGCCGTGGACGGAAGAGATGCGCTGCGCCATTGAGGAAGAGCTGGGCATCCACGCCTTCAACAACTACGGCCTCTCCGAAATCATCGGCCCCGGCGTCGCCGGCGAATGCGCGGCCCGCACCGGCATGCACATCCAGGAGGACAATTTTCTGGTCGAGTGCCTGAACCCCAACACCCTTGAACCGGTCGCCGAGGGCGAGGAGGGCGAACTGGTGATCACCAGCCTGACCAAGGAGGCGTGTCCGATCATCCGCTACCGCACCCGCGACCTTGCGCGGCTTTACTACGACCAGTGCCCCTGCGGACGCACCACGATCCGGATGAGCCGGGTCAAGGGGCGTTCCGACGACATGATGATCATCCGCGGCGTGAACGTGTTCCCGACCCAGATTGAGGAAGCGCTGCTGCGGGTGGACGGCACCGCGCCGCACTTCATGATCGAGCTGACCCGTCCGGGCAATCTCGACGAGGCGGTGGTCAAGGTCGAAATCCGCGAGCAGGACTTCTCCGACAAGATGGAGGAGATGCACCGGCTCCGCGACCGGATCGGCCGAGAAATCTCATCGATCACCGGCATTCATTTCACCATCGAGCTGGTAGAGCCCAACACCCTTGAACGCTTCACCGGAAAGGCGAAGCGGGTGCTCGACCTGCGCAACCTGAAATGCTAGGAGCCCGGCGATGGACATCAGAGCCACTGCAATCGGTCTTGTGTGCACCGCCCTGGCTGCGGTGCTGTTGAACGGCTGCACCACGGTGCCGGTCACCGGCCGCAGCCAGCTGATGTTCTACGGCGAAAAAAGCGATATCGAGCTGGGCGAGGAGTCCTGGAAAGAGATTCAAAAACAGGAAAAACGCTCCTCCGACGCCGGATACAATCAGGCGTTGAACCGGATCGGTCCCAACCTCGCCAAAGTCGCGGAACGGCCCGACTACAAATGGGAGTTCGTGGTATTCGACTCCAAAGAGCCGAATGCGTTCTGCCTGCCCGGCGGCAAGGTGGCGGTCTACTCCGCCTTGTTCGAGCTGGTCGACAACGACGCCGAGCTTGCCACCGTGGTCGGGCACGAGGTCAGTCACGCGCTCGCCCGCCACGGCGTCGAACGCATGAGCCAGAGCACCTTGCAGTCGCTTGGCGGCGCGCTGGTCACCGCCGCGGTCGGCTCCGAATGGGATTCCGCCTATCAGGCGACCTCCAACCTCGCTCTGATGCTGCCTTACAGCCGCACGCAGGAGTACGAGGCGGATCAGCTCGGCCTGATCCTGATGGCGAAAGCCGGTTATGATCCGGCGGCGGCCCTGACCTTCTGGGATAAGTTCCGCAAGCTCAGCCAGACCGGCACCGTCGCGGAATTTCTCTCCACCCACCCCGACGGCGACAAGCGCCTCGAACGGCTGAAACAGCAGCTCCCGGCGGCCAGGCAGTACTACGAAAAAGCCGCCGTCAAGCGCGGCCTCGGCACCGTCTACTGAGTTTAAACACCTGTTTTTCCCTATGCTCCGTTACGCGTCTCCGTCCCATTCGGAGGCCGGACGGAGCCGACTCCGCGAAATGCAGCCCGGCCCCGCCAATTCGCTGCCGAAGTCCTGCGTCAGGGACATAAGCCTCTGTTCCAGATGACATATTGTCGATCAGGGGAATCACCGCCCGGATCGTCTCCCGGTGCCTTGGACTTCTCAACAGAATTTCGGAAACGTTTCAAGTTCTCTCCTCGCGAATGCCGCCGTATCGGACATGGCAATTGAAAAAAACGGATTTTTTGAAAAAACGCTTGTAAAGGTGTACAATTATGATTATTGTATACCCAAAGCAGTTCCAATTTTCAAACCGTTAACTGTCGATCTGGAGGACTCCGCAATGAAAAAGCCTGTCGTGTCGAATGAGTTGTCAAACAAATACGGTTTACCGGAAGCATGGTTGCCCGCCGGTCTCTCTCCGTCAAAATTCACATTGATTGAGTTGCTCGTCGTGATTGTAATCATAGCAATTCTCGCGGCGATGCTGTTGCCCGCACTCAATTCCGCCCGGGAACGTGGGCGCATGATCTCCTGCAACGGCAACCTGAAGCAGCTTGGGCTGGCGCTCACATTCTACGAAGGCGAGAACAAAAATATGCCTCCGGTGATGTACAAGCCGGTCAGCACCTCCTACCGCTACACCCGGCTGCTGATGCCGTATATCGGCAAATCCGGCTGGGGAGCGGAAAGCGCGCTCGACGAGGTCAAGCTGGTTAAAACTTTCCGCTGCCCCTCCGACTCGTTGCCGCGCAGCAACGGAGCCGACGTCTCCGGCCCGAACAGCTATGGGCTCAACTTTGAAGTACAGGAAGGCGACACCGCCGGAACCGCCGGAACCGTCGCTTTTTCACGGGTGCAGGAACCCACCGCGACCATCATCATGGGCGACCGCTGGCTGGTCAACAACACGGTCAGCAACGCACTCGGAACCGACGCCACCCGCAGCGGCAATTTCCACGCCGCCGATACCCGCAACAACTTCCTGTTCGGCGACGGGCACACCGCCTCGCACGCGCTGAAGGAGACCCGGCAGGACGACGACCGGATGTGGAAGTTCGACAAGAAGAAATAAGGAGTTCGCACCGATGACCAGAACCACCAGCCCGTCCGCCCGGCTTGTCCAGCGGCTCAAGGCCGCCTTTTCCAACCCGCCGGTCAAGGCGGGAATGCGCCTGAATCCGGAGCGCGAACTCGCCCGGACCCTCGATGTCAGCCCCAAGTGCATCAACCGGACGCTCCGGCTGCTGACCGAGGAGGGCATCCTCTCCAAGCGGCACGGCAGCGGCAACTACATCCGCCGGATTCCGGGGGAATGCGTACCCGCCGACCTGAAAGCGGAACAGCTGTTTCCGGCTTCGGAGCTGGAAGAGGACGCCGCCCCCCATCTTGCGTCTCTGCCGGAACAGCAGCGCCTGACCATCCAGCTCTGGAGCGGATTCCACCGCAATCCGGGCCGGAATGAAAACTATTCGCTCTACCGGAAAATCCGAAGCCGGATCGAGCTTGCCGGACACACGCTGGAAACCTGCGATATCATCGACGAACATTGGGAACCGCTTCCGCTCGAACAGATCGCCGCCTCGCTCAAAGCGCATCCGGCCGACGGCTATCTGATCACCTCGCCGCTGGGCGGCCACTTCATTTCTGCCTATCGGATGGCGTTCGGGACGGAGCCGACCGCCGCAGTCTATCTCTCCAGCTGGGGCGACGAGGAATTCAACGAACCGGAAATTCGGCTGGACGGTCAGGAGGCCGTTGTGCGCGGAATCCGTGAATTCGCCCGGCACGGCCTCAGGAAAATCGCATTCCTCGGCATCGAAACGACCTACCACTCCGGCTGCGCCGACCGGCAGGTCTACGAATTCGCGATGGCCCGCGCCCGGCTCGATTACCGGCTTTCCCGGCATATTCAGGTCCAGTCGGAAGCGGCGCGGCGCGCGGTGTGCGACATGCTCGATTCGCCGGAGCCGCCGGAGGCGCTGTTCATCGGCGAAGACCTGTTGATTGAAGGCGTCCGGCGCGCGCTGGCGGAGCGCGGCCTGATCCCCGGCCGCGACCTCGCGATCATCACGATCAGCCACTCCGAGGAGAGCAGCGAAATCCATCCGGAGTGGACCAGCCTCGACTTCAACCGCGACCTGACCGGCGTCACCGCCGTAAATGAGCTGCTTGCCCGGCTCCGGACTGCCGGCCATGAGATGCGTTCGGCGGCAATGCTCGGCAAATGGTGCTTCCGGAACACTCACTTCATCTGCAAAGGAGATGCCAATGAATAAGTTTCCATTCCTCCCGCTGCTGCTGGCTGCCGGCGGCCTCCTGCCGGCGGCGCAACTGGTCAATCCCGCCTTTGAAACGGAACAGGGCTGGGAAAAGTGGCGTGACGGCAAACAAACCGAGCGCCGCCTCTCCGAACACGGCCGCAACAACAGCCGCTGCGCCTTCATCTCCGCCCCGGCCGGAGAAAAAGGCGCCTATCTGCAGAGGATTAAAAATCCCCAATCGGGCGATTATACGCTCACATGCTGGTATCGCACCTCCCTCGGGAAACAGTGCGCCAGACTGGAAGTCACCGGGAAGCGGGACGGCAAAGCCGTTTTCAGCCGCTCCGCCGCCCTCCCCGGTTCGCGGGATTGGAACACCGGTTCCCTCGCTTTTCAGCTTCCCGCCGGAATTACGGAATTGATCGTCACGCTGTTCGTCGCGGACGGCAAGGCGTGGTTCGACGATCTTGCGCTGCAGGCCGCTCCGCCCGCCGCCTCGCCGGTAGAGCTGCCGCTGGAAGGAATCTGGAAGTTCCATCCCGGCGACCTTGCCGGAGCCGCCGCGCCGGAGTTCGACGACTCCGGCTGGGACAATATCAAGGTCCCGGCCCTGTGGGAAAAAGAAGGATACCCGGAATTGGAGGGGTTTGCATGGTACCGCCGCAGGATCGAACTGCCGCCCGCCCTCCGGGGCCGGAATCTGGTGCTGATCGCCGGCGGCATCTCCAAGGCGGACGAAACCTTTTTCGACGGCGTAAAAATCGGTTCCACCGGGCAATTTTCCCCGAAGTTCAAAGGCGATACCTTTGGAATGCGCCGTTATCTCATTCCCGCCCGGCTGACCGGCGGTGCGGCGCACACCATCGCGGTCCGGGCGCATGACGGAGCGAGCCGGCAATCCGGCGGCATCTGGATCGCACCGGTCCGGCTCCGCCCCGCCGAAGTCCGGGAGTTCCGGCGCGTCACCCTCGACACCGGCAAAACCGCCAATCTGTTCGCCCCCGGCGAACCGGTCACTTTAAAGCTGAGCGCCGACGACCTCTCCGGGGCCAGACTCGACCGGCCGGAACTGCGTGGTACGGTCAGGCGGTACGACCGCACGGTTGCCGCGGAATTCCGCCTGAAGCTCCCGCAACCGGCCGGACACGCCGAAGCCGTTGAAACCCTGCCGCCGCTCCCCGAGGGGTTCTACACGCTTGAAACGGAACTGACCTCCTCCGACGGACTCACCGCCCGTCACGGATTCACTTTCGGCGTGCTGCCGGAACAGCCGGAACCGGCTGAACCGCGTTTCGGCCTTGCCGGACACCTGAACCGGCTGGATGACGATGAACTCGTCCGCACCCTCGCCGTCGCCCGCCGGATCGGGATCGGCACTTTCCGGACCGGCTTCCTGTGGAAGGATGCCGAGCCGGAGCCGGGACGCTGGAACTGGTCCCGGTTCGACCGCACCGTAAAGGCGCTGCGCGACTCCGGCATGGAGCTGACCGCAACGCTGGCCGGAACGCCCGATTGGGCCTCCACGGATCCGCTGGGGCGCAGAGGACTTCCGCGCAAGGCGGGGCGGATGCCGCAGCTCGACCGCTGGCAGGAATACGCCCGCCGAATCGCCCAGCGCTACGCCGGGAACGGCATCAGTTGGGAGCTGTGGAACGAACCCAACCTGAAATCCTACTGGAAACCCGCCCCGGAATCCCATCAGTATTTCCAGCTTCAGCAGGCCGGATACCGCGGAGTCAAGGCGGGCGATCCGAATGCGACGGTGCTGACGGCCGGCTTCTCCCCGTTCCGCTTCGTCGAGCCGGATGCAACGGCGGAGCTTTTCCTCGACGACCTGTATGAGTACGCAGGTCAGGAGAAAGTGTTCGACCGGATCGCCTACCACCCCTACCCGGTCATGCGCAAAGCGATCACCAACGCCAGTCTGGAACAGCAGTTCACCGAAATGATGCGCCGCCTCCGCGCCGTCCGCGACCGGCGCGGCGACCGCTCCGGCTTCCGGCTGACCGAACTGGGCGCGCCCAATCTACCCCGCACCGTCGACGAGCGGCGGCAGGCGGAAATCCTGACCCTGCTGCTGACCCTCTGTGCCGCCGATCCCGGGATCGAGCAGGTTCATTGGTACAATTTCCAGAACGACGGCGACAATCCCGACTATGCGGAACATAACTTCGGGCTTGTGCACCACGATCTCTCGCCGAAACCCGCGTTGTTCGCCTTCCGCCATCTGCTCCGAATGCTTTCCCGCGCCGATTATCAGGAGCGTATTGAAGAAAACGGCATTGTGTTCCACCGCTTCACCGCCGGAGGCGCGCCGCTGCTGGTCGCCTGGAGCGACACGCCGACCAACTGGACGCTTCCTCCCGGCGTCGCCGCCGTCACCGGCGTCACCGGCGAACCGCTTCACCCCGCCGACGGCAGACTGACCATCGGCACCGCTCCCGTTTACCTGCAATTTACCAAAGGCAACTGATCTTATGAAACCGATTCCTCTCCTCGGCATGGCCACCCATCTCACCAAACTCGCACCAGAAGCAGCGGAACAGGAAATCCGCCTGATGTGCGACGCCGGAATCACCGCGATCCGCACCGGTTTCCTGTGGGACACGCTCGAACCGGAACCGGGCAGGTTCCGCTTCGACCGACTTGATGAACTGGTTGACCGGCTCAATGCGGCGGGCCTCGAAATTCTCGGCACCATCGCCCGCACCCCGGTCTGGGCCGGGGGCGGCCAAAGCGACGGCCGGTTCCGCTTCCATCCGCCCCGGGAACCGGAAGAGTTCGCACAGTTCGCCGCCCGGCTGGCCAGCCGCTACCGGGGCCGGGTCAGTGCATGGGAGATCTGGAACGAGCCGAATTCCAACAACTTCTGGTATCCGCAGGCTGACGCCGGCGCCTATATGGCTCTTCTTCACGCCGCGTACCGCGCGATCAAGGCGGCGGCCCCCGAAGTACCGGTGCTGCACGGCGGCATCGCCTGCTGTCGGGAACACCGGATCAACTTCGGCTTCATGGAGCAGCTCTTCGAGCGTGGGCTTTCTGACTGCTGCGACATCATCAATCTACACCCCTACTCCGGGCCTAATGTGCCGGAAACCGAGTTCGACGCCACTTTCGACCGTTTCGCCGAAATGATGCGCCGCCACCGTTGCGCCAAACCGGTCTGGCTGACGGAGCTGGGCACCCCGGTCCACAGCCGGTTCGTCCCGACCGAAACCGAACAGGCGTTCCATCTGGCGCGCCACTGGCTCACGGCAATGAAGCGGCCTGAAATTGAACGGCTCTACTGGTACGATTTCCGCGACGACGGCGATGATCCGGCCAATTTCGAGCATCACTTCGGCATCATCGCCGCCGACTTCCGCCTCAAACCGGCCTATCACACCTGCCGGGAGATGAACCGCCAACTTGCCGGCGCCGAATACCGCGGCGAATCCGCCATCCCCGGAGGCGGCCGCCTGATCCGGTTTGAACGCCCCGACGACACGCTCTTCCTGCTCTGGTCTGATGCCCGCCAGACCCGGCTGCTGCGCGGCATCGGCTTCGATCTCACCGAGACGACGATGACCGGCCTCCCCAGCCCGCTCTTCCGCAAGCAGGACACCATCGATCTGACCATCGGCCCTGAACCGGTTCAGTTGCTCCTGGCCAAAGCCGACGCCGACCGTTTCCAACAGGCGTTGCTGCATTCAACGGCGCTGATCGGCATCTGATATCCTGCCGCCGAAACCATTCCGCGCCGATCTTGAATCCGCCGGAAAGCAAAACGGGCCGCTCCTACCGGAGCTCAGGCGGGAACGAAAAGACGCATCAGCAGCGGAATCGTCGCCAGCGACAGAATCGTGGTCACGATGATCGCCTGCCCGGCGAATTCGTAGTCGCCGCCGTACTGGCGCGCGACCAGTACCGAGCTGGATGCCGCCGGCATCAGCGCAACCACCGCCGCAGTCTGGTACACATCCGGGGGCAGCGGCAGCAGTTTCAGCAACAGCAGAAGCACCACCGGAATCACCGCCAGCCGCACCAGCGACAAATAGACCATGTCGGTTTTATGCTTCAGCATCGACTTGAAACAGTTCACCAGCGCCACACCGATGATCACCAGCATGAAGGGGACAGTGATATCCCCGAGGTATTTGCAGGTATAAGCGATCGGCTCCGGAATCGGAATACGCAGAAAACAGACCAGCAGCGCCGCCGCCACCGCCGCCACGTTGATCGAAAAAATACTGCGGAGCGTCTGTCCGACCGTCCCGCCTCCGGTGAAGGTCATCACGCCGATCGTCCAGAAGCCGACCGTGGAGCCGACATTCATCAACAGCAGCAGCGCCACGTGCCGGTCTCCCCAGATGCTCTGCAGGATGATGATCGGCAGAAACACGTAGTTGTTGATCGCGCAGATGTGGTGAAACGTGCCGATCCGTTCCGGCGTCTTGTGCTTCATGAACCGCTTCAGGAAGTGGCCGATCACCGCGCCGACCAGCATCAGCGCGAAACCGAGCACCGGCATCAGCCACAATTCGTTGAGCTGGTCCGGCTTGAAATTCCGGGTGATGGTCGCGAAGGTCAGCAATGGGAAAAACAGATCCAGCGTAAGCCTCGAAAGCCGTCCGAGGTCGCCGGTCTCAATCATTTTGAGCCGCCACGCCAGCGCACCGACACCGAAAACCAGAAACGTTTCCAGAATCGACAGAAATACTTTGTACATCATAGTCGTGAAAATCCGAAAAGAAGAACGGCGCCCGTTTCACCCACCGACGGGAAAACGAACGCCGTTTCGACGAAAACGCCGATAACGCTTAGTTGGCCAGCGAATTCAGCAGCTTGTCGACCTGCGACTTCTTGTTCGCGGCGCGGTTCGCATGGACGGTACCGACCTTGGCGGCCTTGTCGATGCGGCTGCAGTAAGTCTTGCCCAGCTCGGCGGCCACGGCGGCATCCTTCGCATCGACGGCGGCGCGCAGCTTCTTCTCAAGGGTCTTGAGTTCACTCAGACGCATACGGTTGCGGAGGTTGGCCTGTTTGCTGGTGCGCAGACGCTTGATTGCGGATTTAGTGTGAGCCATTTTCTTCTTTCCCTAAATAAATTACGAACTATAAAAAATTTTGTTAAATCTTTGTCGATACGAGTATATGAAAATACCACAAATTCGGCGTTTTTCAAGCGCAATACCGCGAAATGCTCCGTTTTTTCCGCAAAAAAAGCGGAATCGGCTAATTTTCCATCCCGCCGGCCAGCCGGACCGCAGTGAGATTTTACACTTCTTCCCGCTCTTCCCATCGGCAAAGAAAGAGGAAAGCGCATGGTCGCCATTCCGGGCGTCTGCCGCCGGAAACTCTTAAAAACCCGGAAAAAACGATTGAAAAAATACCGTTTCCGATGTATGTTTATGATTCAGGAGTAACAACCCAAACTTCAACAAGGAATCATGAAATGAAGAAGGTTCTGGTCACCGGAGGCGCCGGCTACATCGGCAGCGCCTGCTCGGAATATCTGCTCAACCTCGGTTACGACGTGACCATTTTCGACGGTCTCCTGACCGGCCACCGCGAGGCGGTCGATCCGCGCGCCAAGTTCATCCTCGGCAACCTCTCCGACCGCGAGAAGATCAAGAGCGTCTGCCGCGAGGGCAAATTCGACGCGATCATGCACTTCGCGGCGTTTTCGCTGGTCGGCGAATCGATGAAAGACCCTTCGAAATATTTCCGCAACAACATCGCCAACGGCATCAACCTCGCCGACGCGGCGGTCGAGAGCGGCGTGAAGATGTTCGTATTCTCCAGCACCGCGGCGACCTTCGGCCAGCCCGAATCGATTCCGATCAAGGAATTCGACCGGCAGATCCCGATCAACCCCTACGGAGAATCCAAGCTCTGTTTCGAGAAGATCCTGAAGTGGTATCATGAGATTTACGGCATCAACTACGCGGCGCTGCGCTACTTCAACGCGGCGGGCGCGACCGAAAACTTCGGTGAGGACCACCGGCCCGAAACCCACCTGATCCCGCTGATCCTGCAGACCGTCCGCGGCAAGCGCGACAAGCTGATGCTCTACGGCGACGACTACGACACCGCGGACGGCACCTGCGTGCGCGACTATATCCACATCCTCGACCTCGCCCAGGCGCACGAACTCGCGCTGTCGGCTCCCGAAAGCGGCCACTACAACCTCGGCACCGGCAACGGCCTCTCCGTCAAGGAGATCATCGACGCCGCCGAAGACGTGACCGGACTCAAGGTCAACTATGAAGTTGCGCCGCGCCGTCCCGGCGACCCGGCCAAGCTGATCGCCTGCAGCGAACGCGCCCGCCGGATGCTCAAGTGGGAGCCGAAATATGAATCGGCCCACAAGATCATCGAATCCGCGTGGAAGTGGCAGCTCAAGCATCCGGACGGGTATAAAAATTGATCTGGTGCGAACTCGGTCCCTTCACGATCTTCGACGTGGAAACCACCGGCATGAGTCCGGTGCGGGACCGGATCGTCGAACTCGCGGCGGTCCGGGTCGATCGCGACGGCAGCCTGAGCCGTTTCCAGTCGCTGGTGAATCCCGGCGTCAGGATTCCGGCGCAGGCGGTCGCGGTGCATCACATCACCGACGACATGGTGGCCGGGGCGCCCAGCTTTGCCCGGATGGGCCTTGATTTTCTGGAGTTCGCCTCCGAAAGCACGCTCGTGGCGCACAACGCCCGGTTCGATCTCGGCTTCCTGCAGGAGAGCCTCGCCCGGACCGGGCTGCCGCTGTGGAAGGGCAAGACGCTCGATTCGCTGCGGCTGCTGAAAACCACCTTCCCGAACCTGCCGAGCTACAACCTGCAAAGCCTGCGCGCCTATTTCCAGCTCGAAACCGAAAAGGGCATGAACGCCCACCGCGCCGGAGCCGACGTGGAGTGGACGCGCCAGGTCCTCGAAATCGCGCTCAGCAAGGCGATCCGCATGAGCGCGCCGCAACACGAAGGATAGCTTCCATGTCAGAACCGGTTCTGTGGGCGGCCGAAGAGCTCAGTCTCGCCATCGGCCGCCAGACGCTCTACGACAACGCCGAATTTTTCATCAACGCCGGCGAGCGCGTCGGTTTGATCGGACGCAACGGCAGCGGCAAATCAACGCTGCTGCGGCTGATCACCGGGGAAGAGCTCCCCGGTTCCGGCAACCTCACCCGCGCCCGCAATCTGCGCGTCGCGGTGCTGCCGCAGGATTTCGAAATCGACAACGGCCGCTCCATCGCCGACAATGTGCGCGACGGGCTGGCGTGGTTCCTCGAACTCCAGAAGAAGTTTGAAACCGTGTCGGTGAACTCTCCTGAACACGCAGAAATCGACCATCTGCTGATGCTGCACGACGGCTGGAACCTCGATACCAAGGTCGAACAGGTTCTGGCGAAGCTCGGGTTGAGCGATCCGCAGCGCCCCTGCGACAAACTTTCCGGCGGCGAAAAACGCCGGGTCGCGCTGGCGCGGGCGATCATCTCCGAACCCGATCTGCTGCTGTTGGACGAACCGACCAACCATCTCGACGTCGCGGCGGTGGAGTGGATTGAAAAGTTCCTCGCCGAATACCGCGGCAGCTGTCTTTTCGTGACCCACGACCGTTATTTCCTCGACCGGATCGCCACCCGGATCGTCGAACTCAGCCACGGGAAACTGTACAGCTATCAGGGCAGTTATTCCGATTTTCTGGCCGCCAAGGCCGAACGCGAACTCAACGAAGACATCCTCGACGCCAAGCGCCGCAGCTTCCTGCGCCGTGAAGTTGAATGGGTGCGCCGTTCGCCGAAGGCGCGGCTGAAACGCAACCTCGGCCGCATGAAACGATACGATGAGATCGCCGCACAGTCCGGCCCGGTCCGCGACAGCGACATGGAGCTGCTGATTCCGACCGCCTACCGGCTCGGCAACAAGACGGTGGACCTCAAGGGGGTCGAACAGAAATTCGGCGACCGGGTCATCATCGACCATCTCGACTTTGAATTCGAGCCGCGCAGCCGGATCGGCATCGTCGGTCCCAACGGCGCGGGCAAATCGACGCTGCTCAAGATCATCACGCAGCAGATGCAGCCGACGAAAGGCGAGGTTTCCATCGCCTCGACGGTGGAATTCAACTACATCGACCAGTCCCGCGTCGCACTCGATCCGGAAAAAAGCGTCGCCGACGAGATCAGCGAAGGCGTCGAAACCATCCAGCTCGGCGCCGAAAAGATTTCGGTGTGGGGTTATCTGAAGCGCTTCCTGTTTGAGGACGAGCGGATCAACACCAAGGTCAAATATCTTTCCGGCGGCGAAAAGGCCCGCCTGACGCTGGCCAAAATCCTGAAGCAGGGCGGCAACTTCCTGATCCTCGACGAGCCGACCAACGACCTTGACCTCTCCAGCCTCCGGCTGCTTGAGGAGGCGCTGGCGACCTATCTCGGCTGCGTGATCGTGGTCAGCCACGACCGCTATTTCCTGAACCGGGTCTGCACCGGCATCCTCGCGTTTGAAGCCGGCGGCAAGGTGGTTTACAATCCGGGCGATTACGACTATTACCTCGAAAAGCGGCGCGAACGCGAAGCCGCGGCACTCGCCGCAGCCGAACCGGCCAGGCCGGCGAAACCGCAATCGTCCGCCCCGCCCCCCGCTCCGAAAGAGCGCCGGAAGCTCTCTTACAAGGAGCAGCGCGAGCTGGACGGGATGGAGGAGGCGATCGCCGCCGCCGAGGAGAAAGTTTCCGAAATCGAAACCTGTTTCAGCGATCCGGATTTCTTCGCCAAATACGGCAGCCGCGCCGCCGAACTTCAGCGGCAACTGGACGATGCGAAAGCCGAATGCGCCCGTCTTTACGAACGGTGGGATGAGTTGGAAAGCAAACGCGCCGCGCTGGAGGGCAACTGATGGAAATCCCGCGCAAACTGATCTGGCCCGGCAGCACCCAATTGGCTCCGGTTCCGGCTGTGCTGGTCGGCTGCGGCGACGGCAGAACGCACCGCTACAACCTGATCACGGTCGCGTGGACCGGTATCGTATGCAGCGCACCGCCGATGATTTCGGTTTCGATCCGGCCCGAACGCCACTCTTACGCCCTGATCGGGGAAGCCGGTGAATTTACCGTGAACATCCCTCCCGCCCGGCTTGCCCGCGCGGTGGACTGGTGCGGCGTGGTTTCCGGGCGCGATCACGACAAATTCAAAGAGCGCAGCCTGACTCCCCTGCCCGGCTCGCAGGTCGCCGCACCGCTGGTCGCGGAGTGTCCGCTCGGCCTCGAATGCCGCGTAACCCAGGCCATCAAGCTCGGCAGCCACACCCTGTTTCTCGCCGAAATCCTCGCGGTGCAGGTTTCGGAGGAGTTGCTCGACCGCTCCGGCCGGATGCAGCTCGAAAAGGCGGGGCTGCTCGCCTACGCTCACGGCCATTACTACGAACTCGGCCGTTGTCTCGGCCACTTCGGCTACTCCGTCCGCAGGAAACCCGGGCCGACCGTCCGCCGGTAAAACCTCCGCCGTACGCATGGCCCGTGTCCATGATTATTTTTTGACTGTTACAACTTCATCGACCCAGCGGGCCAGCGCCGTTCCGGCTTCTTTGATGCTCCTGCCGGAAAAAGCGCCCCCCTTGCCGAAAGCCGCCTTGGGGCACGCCTTGCGCATGTCGCTTTCACAGCGCGCCATGCCGCCTCCGCCGTGGGTCACGAACGGGATTATGGTCTTGCCGCTGAAATCATAGCTGGAAAGGAAGGTCAGGACAGGCGGCGCCATCGTGCTCCACCAGTTCGGCGTACCGACGAAGATTACGTCGTATTTGTCGAACTCCTTCACTTTTTCGGCCAGCTCCGGCTTGACTCCGGCGTTGATTTCCCGCTTCGCCAGCTCGACGCAGGCGTTGTAATCGGCCGGATACGGCTTGACCGGCTTGATTTCAAACAGCGTGCCGCCGGTGTCCTTCTGAATCTGCTCCGCCGCGAAGCGGGTATTGCCGCTGTAGGAATAATAGGCGACCAGAATCTTTCCCGGCTCCGCCGCGGCTTTCACGGTCTCCTGTTCCGCCGCCGAACAGCCGCAGGCTCCGAAAATCGAGGCGGCCATCGCCAGCGCCATTGTTCCGTTTTTCATCTTCAGTCCTCCTGTAGTAAAGGTTATGGATCGGCCCGATTGCCGTTCCCTGCCATTCAGTATAAAACTTACAGTAACTGTAAGTCAAGGAGCTGTTTTCAAAAATATCCGTTTTTTTCGGATCATTCCCCGGTTTCCGCGAATTTTTCCCGAAGTTTCTCCTGAAAGAGTTCGGCGGCGGCGGAAAACACCTGATACTTTTTCCAGACGATATTCAGGCCGGACTCCAGCCGGGGTTCGAACGGGCGAAAGCAGAGGTTGTGGCGACCGGTCACGTTCACGAGCTTGTCCAGCGAGATTGCATAGCCGACTCCTTCCTCCACCAGCAGCGCAGCATTGTAGATCAGATTGTAGGTTGCCACTATATTGTCTTGATCGAATCCGTCGCCAAGCCAGTTCAGCACTTCGTTGTATCCGGAAGTCTGCTGCAGCGGCTGGCGGGAGCAGATCAGCGGCAGTCCCGCCAGATCCTCGCGGGTTATCGACTTTTTTTCCGCCAGAGGCGAATCCCGGCGCATCACCACGCCCCAGACATCCTTCGCGGGCAAATTCAGATAATCGTATTTCGCAATATTCACCGGCTGGATCAGGATGCCGAAGTCCAGCATTCCCTTGTCGAGACGTTCGGTCACGTCTTCGGCGTTGCCGCTGTAGATGTGAAACCGGATCTCCGGATAATCGTCATGCAGTTCCCCGATGATCCGGGCAATCTGACGCATTGCGTCGGTTTCGCCGCCGCCGATGTAGACGTCTCCGCAGACGGCATCCCCCATCGAATTGAACTCCGCCTCGGTCTTGTGGACCATTTCCATGATCTCCCCGGCGCGCTTGCGCAGCAACATCCCCTCCGGAGTCAGCGAAACACTGTGGCTGCCGCGGATGAAAAGCTGTTGCCCCAGTTCGTCTTCCAGATCCTTCAGCTGCCGCGAAAGCGTCGGCTGGGTAACGTGGAGCGCCTGGGCCGCGCCGGTGATGCTGCCCTCGCGGGCCACGCCGAGAAAATATCGCAATACTCTGAGTTCCATCACGGTCTCCTTTCAGTTGCCGATGCTATTATATCACCACATGATATACATTACAAGCATATCATGACACAAGGAAGAAGTATTTGCTATTTCATCGGAGTGAATTAAATTGAAGAGTGAAAACCAAACCGGAGGAGGAATGAAAGCAAAAGAGCAATCCAACCGGACAAGAATCGTTAGCGCACCCTGATGCGGCCATCGGCCGCATCAGGCATTCATCGGCAACTCTCCGACCGTCTGTGCAAATTCAGAAATCGGCTGAAATCTGTTTCGCGGGGTGGAAAACACCGGAAAATTGTGCCATCTTAAAAAATATCGGGAATTGAAAGCAATCATTTCAGGAGAATCCGGTGAAAGCGACGTTGAAAAGCGGTTACGCCGCGGATGAACTCAAACGGGACCTGGTCGAGAAAATCAGGTCGGGCACTTTGCTGCCCGGCGAAAAAATCCTGAGCGAACGCAAGCTCGCAGATGCCTACCGCATCAGCTACATGACGGTCCGCCGGGCGATCGAAGAGCTGGCCGATCAGGGATATATTACACGGAAAGCCCATCGCGGCGTTTTCGTGAACGAGAAATTCCGCAATCTATCCTCCGCCCGGAACCGCACCATCGCCTTCGTCGCGCAGGACCTCTATGACGGCGTCGTGATCAAACTGCTCGCCGCTATCGAATGGCGCGCCCGCCGGAGCGGCTACTTCGTGCTGGTCTGCAACTCCATGCTCGACGTCACCATTGAAAAGGGAGTGCTTGAAAATCTCCTGCACAGCAACATCTCCGGCGTGATCCTCTTTCCCATCGCCGGCAACAAGAACGTCGCCGCCGCGCGCAGCCTGATCGCGGCGGGAATCCCGGTCGTGACCATCGACAACATCTACGCCGACGACCGGATCGATTCGATCGACTGCGACAACTTCGACATGGGCTACAAAGCCACCGAGCACCTGATCAGAAACGGCCACACCAACATCGCCCATATCACGGTCTCCCAAGAGAATTTCCGCCACAACTACGTCGCCCAGAAACGCATGGAGGGATTCCAGCAGGCGCTGAAGGATCACAAGCTGCCCTGTCCCCGGGAAAACATCATGTACCTGCCGTGGGAGTACACCAGTCTGCCGCTGGCCGAAATCAATCTGGACAACCTCGGCTATGACCAGGCCCGGAAGCTGCTGCTCCGCGACAACCGGCCAACCGCGTTCTTCGTGATGTTCGATGAGATCGCCTCCGGCGTCTATCTGGCGGCGCGCAACCTGGGGCTCTGCGTCCCGCGCGACGTCTCCGTGATCGGCATCAACAACATCGACCTCTGCCGCCGCCTGTCACCCGGCCTGACCACCATTGCGCAGCCTTTCAAGGCCCTCGGGCTGCGCGCTGTCGAAATCCTGTTGATGCGCGGCACGCCGCAGGGCGACCGGTGCATCAAGGAAGAACTGCTCGGCACACTGATCCAGCGCGGCAGCGTAGCGAACTTACTATAGCAGTTATATAGCAAAATCACCATTTTTCAAACTTTTTGTCACATTTATTTAAGACTCCGTACCGTCCGCCTCTTGTCTTGACTGCTGATTTCGGCCATAATTAAAACGGAAACCGAAACAGCAGGATGAAATTTGACGGTATGTTTGAAACCATTGAGAATTTATGTGAGACAGTCGCCCCGCTTCAGGTCGAAGTGTGGACTTCGCCGGAACCGCTCCCCTTTGAACAGCGGTTCGAGGGAACATTCCAAAAGCTGGAAATCGGCCGGAGCTGGGGTTCCCTCTTCGACTGCGGCTGGTTCCGCTTTTCCGGCACGGTGCCCCCGGGAGAGAGGCCGGAAGAACTGGCGCTGCGGCTGGATGTGAACGGCGAACTGCTGACGGTCGACGCCGCGGGACGGCCGCTTCGGGCGCTGACCAATTTATCGAGTATTTTCGACCGGAGGATCGGCACGCCGGAAAAACTCTATATGCCTCTGAGTGAGCTGAACATCTCCGGCGGCAAATTTGAAGTCTGGGCCGACGCCGGATGCAACGACCTGTTCGGCGCGCTTCAACTGAACGGCACGGTGCGGTTTGCGGAGCTTGTCCGCCGTCCCGCCCGGCTGGTCGCCGACTACTTTGACCGCCGCTTCGAGCGGGAGGCCGCCGAAGCAGGCTGCAGCAGCGACGGATTGCCGGTCTACGCGACGGGACACTCCCATCTGGACCTGGCCTGGCTGTGGCCCCTGCGCGAATCCCACCGCAAGGGCGTGCGCACCTTCGCCACGGCGCTCGCCAACCAGAAAAAATATCCGTGGTACTGCTTCGGCGCGAGCCAGCCGCAGCTCTATTGCTGGGTGGCGGAACAGGCCCCGGAGCTGTTCGAGGCGCTCCGGCGGCGGGAAGCCGAGGGACGCTGGGAGCTTCAGGGCGCCATGTGGGTGGAGGCGGACACCCACATCCCCGACGGCGAATCGCTGATGCGGCAGTTCATCTACGGACAGGCTTACTGGCGCGAAACCTTCGGCCACGAGGTCAGGACCGTCTGGCTGCCGGACATCTTCGGCTATTCAGGCAGTCTGCCGGGCATCGCGAAACTGAACGGCGCCGAATACGTGCTGACCATGAAAAACGCATGGAACCTTTTCAACCCCTTCCCGTACAATGCGTTCAACTGGACCGGCATCGACGGGAGCCGGGTTCTCGCCTACCGGCTCCCGGAGGAGACCTACAACGGCTCCGCCAACCCGGCGGCAGTGATGAAGTGCCAACGACAGGACGCCCAGCGGGCCGTTTCCGGCGCTTCTCTGATGCTGTACGGCATCGGCGACGGCGGCGCGGGTCCCGGCGAAACCCATCTGGAGCTGCTGGCGCGGATGGCGGATCGTCCCGTTTTCCCGCCGGTGATCCACGCCGGGGCGGAGGAGTTCTTCGACCGGATCGCGGCAAAACGGGACTCCCTGCCCGGCTACACCGGCGAACTCTATCTGGAAAACCATCAGGGCACTTTCACCAGCTGCGAACTGATCAAGCGGCTCAACCGCAGTTACGAGCGGAACCGGCAGGAGCTGGAATTCGCGTCGGTCGTCTGGGGGAAACCGCTCCCGGCGTGGTATGATGAATTTGAAAAAGAGGTGCTTTTAATGCAGTTCCACGATGTCCTGCCCGGCACGTCGATCGAACGCGTCTACCGGGAGGCCGAGGAACGGCACGCCTGCTGGATGGAGCGGATCGGGGAGTGGTACGGCACACGCAAAGAGGCATGCTTTTTCAATCCGACTTCAGCGCCGCTGACCCGGTTTCAAAAAACGGCGGAAGGCTGGCGGCTCTTGCAGCTGCCGCCTTTCGCCTGGGGCGGCAGCCGTCCGTGGAACGGTTCGCTGGTCAGGGGGCAGGGAAACACGCTGGATAACGGTGTGATCCGGGTCGGCTTCGATACGCAAGGCGGCGTGGCGGGCTGGTTCGACTATCGGACCGGGCGCGAACTGCTGACGGCCCCCGCACTCTTCCAACTCTATGCGGACAAGGGGAATGCGTGGAATATCGAGCCGGGTACTTATGACGCGCCTCTGGAACCGGGTCTGCAACTGGTAAGCCAACGGATTTACGCCGACGGCCCGGTCGGCTGCTGTTGTCAGGAGTATCACTACGGGAACTCCCGGATGCGGGCGGAGTTCCGCTTGAATGCCGACGCCTCCGCCTGTGAGGTTTTCGTCACACTGGAGTGGCGCGATCCGGAGCACCTGATGCGCTTCGAGCTGCCCGGCACAGTCGATTCCGACACCGCGCAATATGCTGCGCAGTATGGATTTGAGGAATTTTCGACGCGGTCCGCCGATTCCGTGGAACGCGCCCAGTACGAGATCGCGGCGCAGCGCTGGGTACGCATTGCGGATGAAACGGCGGCGCTTTCGCTGGTCTCCGACTGCAAATACGGGTTTTCGGTCAAGAACGGGCAGCTGAACATCACCCTGCTGCGCTGTGCCGAACGTCCCGGCTCCTTCATCGGCAAGGACGACAAAGCGCGCAGCGGCGGCGTCCGGTACAATGATCTGGGACACCATGAATTCGCATTCGCATTCGCGGTGGATCACGGCGACGCCACGCTCCCGATGGAGCTTGCCGAATGGCTGAACCGGCCGGTAGCGGCGGCGCCGGAGACGGCCTCCGATGCGGGATGCAAACTGGACTGGACCGGCGGCCAATTCGCCGTCACGATGATGCGCCCGGCGTGGCAGGGCGGCGGCGTGCTGCTGCGGGTGTACGAACGGTTCGGGAAAAGCGGCGTCCTCCCGGAACTGCCGGGAGTGCGCCTGACGGCGGTCCGCCCGGACGGAAGGGCGTTGGGCGGCATTTCCGCAACGGAGTTTCACCCCTTTGAAATCAAGACCTTCCGGGTTCAATTCAGCAACAATCGATCATCGATGAATCAATAAGGAGATCAGACTATGGCACAGACACCGCGCGAGGTTATGCGCAAAACCTTTACTTTCGACCACCCGGACCGGCTGGGGTGCTGCGTTTTCGCGCTGCCCGCTTTCATCTGGAGCCGTCCGGATGATTATGCGGCAATCATGAAGGAGTTTCCGGCCGACTGCGAATGGGCGCCGGCTCCGTATGATCCCTCCTCCAGCCTCTCCGGCGATCCCTTTGCCGAAGGGATTTATGTGGACGAGTGGGGCTGCGTGTTCACCAATATCAACCCCGGCATGATCGGGGAAGTCAAAACGCCGCTGATCCCGGAACTGGAAGACCTGAGCGGCCTCAAGCCGCCTTACGAACTGCTGCCGAAGAATGAGGCGGCGGCGATCGCGCAGGTCAATGAATTCTGCCGCAACACCGATAAATTCGTTTTTGCCGGTTGCAATCCGCGTCCGTGGGAGCGTTACCAGTTCCTGCGCGGCACGGAAAACGCGATGATGGATATGGCGCTGCGCGAGGAGAATGTGGATGTCATCCTCGCGGCGATCACCGACTATTACGTCAGGGAAATCGAATTCTGGTGCAAAACCGACGTCGACGGCATCGCCTACATGGACGACTGGGGTTCCCAGCAGGCGCTGCTGATCGACCCGGCGACCTGGCGGGAACTTTTCAAGCCGATCTACCGGAAATTCATCGACTGCTGCCACGCCGCGGGCAAATTCGCATTCATGCACTCCGACGGCAACATCGAGGCGATTCTTCCCGATCTGGTCGAGCTCGGGCTCGACATCGGCAACTTCCAGATCGGCTGCATGAATCTGGAAAAGGTCGCGGCCATCGCCAAGGGCAAACTGACGTTCTTCGGGGAAATCGACCGCCAGCAGGTGTTGACCAAAACGCCGGAGGCGGCGCGGACCTTCGTGCGCAATGTCGCCCGGCACCTCTACGATCCGGCCGGCGGCATCGTCAAGGAATTGGAATTGGGCGTACTAGTGGAGCCGGAAACGGCGCTGACCGCGCTGCGGGAGTGGGACAAGGTCGACCGGGAGGCCCGGCAATGAATTCCACACCGAGAGAACGGATGATCGCGGCGCTGGAGCGCCGTCCGCCGCTGCCGGGACCGGTTCCGCACTGGGAGCTGGTTTTCTTTCCGACCATGGAGGCGTTCGGCAAGGTCAGCAGCGTCCACCGCAATTACTCGCAATGGCTCCAGATGAGCGAACGCGAGCGGGAGCTGCACCGCATCGACATCGCGGAACTGGCGATTGCGATTGCGGAAAAGTACGAGCACAATGCGATCTCCGTACTGCCCGCTCCGTGGGAGTCGCAGGAGTTCTGCCGCCTGGCGGAAAAAATCCGCGAACGCAGCGGCGACCGCTATTTGCTGATTGCCCATGCCGACGGCACGCAGGCCATCCCCTCCGGCGGCGATATGGAGCAATTCTCCTACCGCCTGATCGACGAGCCGCAGAAACTCAAGGACGAGAGCATGCGCGCGATCGAACAACTGCTGCGCGACGCGGTTTCGTGGCGCGCCGCCGGAATCGAAGCCGTGGCCATGTGCAGCGACTACTGCATGAACGCCGGGCCGTTCCTCAGCCCGGAGCTGTTCGCGGAGTTCGTAACGCCGTTCCTGAAGTTGCAGGTCGCCGAACTTCGCAAGCTCGGCTTCTACACGATCAAGCACACCGACGGCAACATCATGCCGATCATCGACCAGCTGGCCGAATGCGCGCCGGATGCGCTGCACAGCCTGGACCCGCAGGGCGGAGTCGATATCGCCGAAGTCAAAAAGCGTTACGGCGACCGGCTCTGCCTGATCGGCAACGTCAACTGCGGCCTGATGGATACCGGGACGGACGCCGAAGTCGCGGCCTCCGCCGAATACGCGCTGCGGCACGGCATGCCGGGCGGCGGGTACGTATTCAGCACCAGCAACTGTATTTACACGGGAATGCCGTTGGAGCATTACGAGCTGATCCTGAAAATCCGCCATGAAAAAGGAGTTTACCCGCTCCCGCCGGCCGATAGTTCAGATGAAAAGGAGGACGCATGACAATTTCGGAGAATGAAACAACTACGAAACCAAACCACTTCAAATAGGAGGTAGAAATGAAACGAAAATTCACCCTTATTGAGCTGCTCGTGGTGATAGCCATCATCGCCATTCTGGCGGCGCTCCTGATGCCGGCTTTGCAGAGGGCCCGGATGGCGGCGCAATCGGCCAAGTGTCTTTCCAACCTGAAACAGCTTGGCTCCGCCGTGATCATGTATGCCGGCGACAACAAAGAATGGCTGCCTTACGCCACAACCCAGTTCAGCTGGCCGATGACCATCACCGCGTCGGGGAACGGTTTTACCAACGATACGAACATGTTCTATCAGATCCAGAACTATCTGGGCTCCAATAAGTCGGTGATGTACTGCCCCTCCTATTCCGACCCGAACCACCAGCTCCGGGATTTCCCGGAACTGCCGATAGACAGAACGACGGATTGCGCTTTCGGTTATTTGTGGCTGGCCGGCAGCGGCCCGACCAACAAGGAGCTGGAGTGGTGGTTTGCGGCCCGCTGGAACGGCAGTGCGTGGAAAGGCTGGTGCGCCGCCCTGGCCACCGACGACGCCAAACTCGTATTGTTCTGCGATATCAACGGCTATCCGGTCGATCCCGATCTTTCGCGTTACAATTCGCATGGCGGCACGATGGTGCAGTCGGTGCGTCTGGACGGAAGCGCACGGGCTTCGCAGATGGGCGAGTGCTACTACGGCAGCTATGCCGCCGGGCAGCGTTTCCTGCTGCCCCTTGACGCTTTCGGCGGCGACAGATACAACTATCCGAGAGGACTGAAATAATGCTGAAAAAGATGTTTGCAAACTTGTTTCTGGGTTTGACGGCCGCGGGGCTGGGACAACTGAATGCCGCCGGGCTGGATTTGACTTCCGGCGGCCTGACCTTGAAAGCCGAACCGTCCGGCGAACTGTCCGGGCTTCTGGTGGACGACCGGGAGTATCTGGCCGGGGCGCAGCAGCCGTTCAGCGCCTTCGACGCAGCGACCGGAGAACAGGAAAGTTTTTCCGGAACTTTCAGCCGCAATCAACGCGGCGAACTCCTGTTCCGCGGCGAGGCTCCGAAGCTGAAACTGGCTCTGGAAGCCGTTTACGCTCCACTGCCGGGCAGAAACGCCTTTCTGGTCCGGACGGAACTGCGGGACCTGACTTCGGGCGACCGCACGGTCCGCCTGCAATACGACCTCGCCCTGAAAGCGGCGCAGTGGCGGTTCGGTTCCAACAGGGACCGCAGCCCCGACGGCGCAATCGCCTGCCATCCCGGCAACAGCTACTCCCAGATTGAAATGCTCAACGGGATGCCGGTGTCGCAGCCGCCGTGGCTGCTGGCCGATGACGGCTCCACCGGCATCATGCTGGCCCACTCCATGATGAAGCCGCGCTTCTTCAGCTATACCATGCACTGTTCCAAAGAGAAAGAGGCGACCTTGAGCTGGCAGGTTCCGCTGGGGCTGAGTCCGGCCACGGCGAAGTTTCCGGGCCGCGCGGAGCTTGAATTCCTGCTCGGCAGCTTTGACGGCCGCTATTCGGCGCGCGGAGGCATGCAGGCCTACTACGATGCGTTTCCGGAAATCTACCGCTCCCGGCTTCAGGATCGGGGCGCCTGGGCGCTATGGATTCCCGGTGAAACCCTGAATACGGCCAAAAAGTGCGGCATGCTGCTCTACCAGCGCGAATGGGATCTCGACTTCCACAGCAATCCCGAACAGGCGGTGAAGCTGTGGAAGGATACGCAGGCCGCCGGCCTGAAGGTCCTGCTGTATTCCGAACCGTGGGGCATCTATATGCCGTTCCCCCAAAATTGGATTGATCAGAATTCCACCGGCCCGGCTCCGTCCAGTTACCAGACGGCGGCGGATACCGGAAAGATGAAGGCCCTGTTCAGGCAGGATGCCGGAGACCGCTCACCGTCGGACCGCTTCCCCGGCACGCTGACGCGCGACGATATCGTGAAAATCGTCGAAAACTGCGCCATCGAGTACACGCCGCAGGGAGACTGGCGGCTGAACGCCTACGGCAAGGGAGGCTTCATCTGGGACGGGCCGCGCAAAGACCGGGATACCGGTTTGTTGATCCTCAACTGCGACCCGGATCTGCCCCGCCCCAACCGGACCAATATCACCTGGGAACAGGCGCGGTACGGGTATATTTTCGAGCAGGCGGAAAAATACGGTTTGAAAGTGGACGGCCTCTATCTCGACTCCGAACTCTTCTTCGCCGGGTGGAATGAGTTCAATTTCCGCCGCGACCACTGGCAGTACGCCGACGTGCCGCTGACTTACACCGTCCGCGACGGCAAACCGCTGCCGGCGCAGCACATGAGCCTCGCCAATCACGACTTTCTGGTCTGGAACCGGAACGAGGCGGACAAGCGCGGGCTGTTCGTCGCCGGGAATGTCTGGAACCCTCTGATTCAGTTCATCGTCCCCTATGTCGACATGGTCGGCGTCGGCGAGCACTGGGATGCGAAGCCGGAGAATTTTGCCGGTATGATCAACGAATTCAAGGTGTTCCGCACCTACAGCGGCAACAAGCTGCTGAGCACGATGGATTATGTGCTCAATTTCGGCGGCGGTGTGCCGGAAACTCCCGAAGCGGTCGAAAAAGTCATGGAGCCGCGGTTGAACACCTGCCTGATGTACGGCATCTGGCCGGGAACCGCCAATGCGTGGAAGTTCCCGGAAAAAGTGGCGATGCTGGTGCCGCTGTTCGAGCGTTATGTGCCGATTTTCGACGCGATCACGGCCGCACAGTGGCAGGTGATTCCGCACATGAAGGTCAGCGGCGACGGAGCCGATACGATCTTCCGGGAACGCTGGGGCAAAACTCCGGCGGAGGGGCTTTTCTTCACCCTGCACAACCCGGACGCCGAGGCGAAAACGGTGACGCTGGAGTGGGATCTCTCCGACTTCGGCGGGAAGGATTTCTCCTCCATCACCGAAATGGTCGGCAGGAAGAAAGTCGAGTTCCGGCTCAAGAACAGAAAAGCGACCGCAAAGCTGGAAATCCCGGCGCGCCGCACCGTGGCGCTGGAAATCAAATAATATCTTCTGAACAGGAACCATACCGCGATGATGAAGTTTTTTAGTGCAATCCTATGTTCCGGCCTGCTCTTCTGCTGGGTCCGGGCGGATTTCATCCAGAAGGCCGGCGGCCAGCAGTTCCGCTGGGGAGAAGACGGCACGCTGCAGGAGTACCGCGTCGGCGGCAAGCCGAAAAGCGTCGGCAACGCCCGGCTCTTTGCCGCGCTGGACGCCGAAACCGGCAAGCGCGCCGATTTCACCGGGAAATTCACCGCCGAAGCGGATGGAACAGTACGTTATCGCGGCAGCGCCCCGGACCTTGCTCTGGAACTGGATGTCTTATTCCGCCCGGATGCGACAGGTTTTCTGCGGGCACAGGCGACCCTGATCAACCGTTCCGGCCAGAAGGAGCGGGCCATTGAACTGTGCGTCTCGCTGCCGCTGGCCGCCGGAAGCTGGAACTTCAATGCTCTGGAAGGGGCCGACAGCGATTCGGGAGCGGTGAAAACCACACCCGGCCATGTGTACGAGGAGCTGCGGGAGATCGCCAACCCTCGTTTCACCATGTCTCTGTCGCGCCTGCCTTTCGGGGCGGTTGACGACGGCGAAGCCGGCGTGATGCTGGCCCATCCGCTGCGGCAGCCGCGCTTCGCCCGCTACGGCTTCAGCGTCGACGATGCCGGATGCGGAACCCTGACCATGAAAACTCCGCTGGGAATCAGCGCGGACACGGCCAAGTTTCCGAACCGGGCGACCGTGGATTTCCTGATCGGCAGCTTCCGCGCCGACCGGCACCTGCGCGGCGCGCTCGCCCGCTACCATGAACATGAACCGCAACTGTTCCGCAGCCATATCGGTTATCCGGGGGCGTGGGCCTTGTGGATTCCAGATTTTTCAATGGCGGCGGCCCGGGAGTGCGGGATGGGCTTCAACCAGCGCGAATGGGACGAGGATTTCGCCCGCGACCCGGCGGAGGCGGTACGCATCCTCGACACGACCCGGCAATACGGCATCAAGTCGCTGCTTTACAGCGAACCCTGGTCGATCACGCTGCCCTTCCCCCGGAACTGGCATAAGGTCCATCAGGACCTCTCGGTCCGGCAGTTCGAGGATCAGGTGCCGGTGAAGCTCGGGGCGGTCAAGGAGTACGTGGAAACCCTGCGCGGCGATCCGGCTCCGACGGAACGTTTCGCCGGGGAGCTGACCAACGACGAGCTTTACCGGATTTTGCAGAACTCCGCAATCGAAATCAACGACAACGGCGACTGGCGGCTGAACTGCTACTGGGCCGGACAGTTCCACTGGGGGCGCAAATTCAAGGGACAGGACAGCGGCGCGGTGATCGTGAATCCCGATCCGGAAATACAAAAGCCCAACCGCGACACCATCACCTATGAAAAGGCCCGCTACGGCTACGCCTGGAAACAGCTGGCGAAGCATGGCCGCAAAGCGGACGGCTTCTACATCGATTCGGAAGGATTCGCGATGGGCTGGTCGGAGTGCAATCTGCGCCGGGATCACTGGAAGGTGGCGGATCTGCCGTTGACCTACGCGACCTTCCCGGAGGACGGAAAGCTGCGGGTGTTCCAGCATATGATTCTGGCCTGCAATGATTTTCTCGAAGACATGCGCAGGCGCGCCGATGCGCTGGATTACTGTATCGCGACGAATACGTGGACGCACTTCGTCAACTTCCTGACTCCCTACGGGGATATGATCGGGGCGGGCGAGTTCTTCAATAAGGACTGGATTGCGCCGCTGGCCGATTTCCGGGAGTTCCGCTACTCCGCCGGGCGCAAGCTCGTGACGACGATGGATTACGTACTCAACTACGAGGGCGGCGTGCCGGTGACGGCGGAGGGCGTCGCCACCTATCTCGAACCGCGCCTGAACACCTATCTGCAATACGGAATTTTCGCCGGTACGGCCAACTCCTGGAACCAGCCGGAAAAGGTGGCTCTGCTGATTCCGGCGATGAAGCGTTACGCCCGGTGGACGCTGATGCTCAATGAAGCGGGCTGGGAGGAGATTCCGAATGTCGCCCTTTCCGGCGGCGCCGCCGGAAAAGTCCTGGTGGAACGGTGGGGAAACCATCCCGAAAAAGGGCTGTATTACACGTTGCGCAACCGGCCGCCACACAACGGCAACGTGACGCTGGCCGAACTGGCCGCATGGCCGGCGCAGCGGGTGACCCTGCAATGGAATCCCGGCGACTTCGGAGTAACGGAACTTGCAGAGGTCACGGAACTTATCTCCGGCAGAAAACTGCCGGTGGCGCAGCGGGACGGCAAGCTCGTCTGCGATGTGGAAATCCCCGGCGGCCGCACTCTCCTGCTGCAGGTGAAATAGGTTCCGGCAATGATCCTCCCGAACCGAGAAAGGTGATACGATGTCTTTTCTGGATTGGCTGTTTGTGGCGATACCGCTGATTGCCGTGGTCGCAATCGGCGAAATGGCCCGGCGCTATACCCGTAATGTGGCCGACTTCCTCGCCGCCGGGCGGCAGGCGGGCCGTTATCTGATCAGCGTGGCCGACGGGACCGCCGGCATGGGGCTGATTTCGGTGGTCGGCATCTTCGAGATGCAGTACAAGTCCGGCTATGCGCTCGATTTCTGGAACAGCTTCACGGTACTGATCACCCTCGCGCTGACCCTGACCGGCTTCATGATTTACCGTTACCGCGAAACCCGCGTGCTGACGATGGCGCAGTTCTTTGAGATCCGGTATTCGCGCGGCTTCCGCATCTTTGCGGGATTCCTCGCCTTTGTCTCCGGGGTGGTCAACTACGCGCTGTTTCCCGCCGTCGGCAGCCGCTTCATGATCTACTACTGCGGCTTCCCGGACTACTTCTCCATCGGTTCGCTGCAGGTGAACACCTTCGGCTTCCTGATGGCGCTGTTTCTGTCGATCGCTCTGTTCATCGTATTGAGCGGCGGCCAGATCACCACGATGGTCACGGATTGCTGCCAGGGAATTTTCGGCTATCTCGGATACGCCGTAATCGTGATCACCATCCTCTGCATCTTCAACTTCAGCGACATCCAGACCGCCGTGCTGAGCCGCCCCGAAGGAAAATCCTTCTTCAACCCGTTCAATATCGACAAGCTGGAAAGCTTCAATCTGCTGTATATCCTGATCGGCATGTTCGGGGCCGTCTACAACCGGAACGCCTGGCTCGGCCAGCAGGGCTATCTGTGCGCAGCCGCCAACCCGCACGAGCAGAAGATGGCCGGCGTGCTCGGGGCGTGGCGCGCCGGCTTCAACAACCTGATGCTGATGCTGCTGGTAATCGGCGCATACACCTATATGAACGCCCCGGTTTATGCGGATCAGGCCGCCGCCGTAACCCATGAACTGGCCACCCGGATCACTCCGGAAAGCGTGGGAGGCCTGGAACAGACCGCGGTGACGCTGCGCCACCAGATGCTCGTGCCGGTCGCGCTGCGGCATATCCTGCCGATCGGGGTGACCGGCCTTTTCTGCGCTCTGGCGCTCTTTCTGATGGTGTCGACCGACACGACCTATCTGCACAGCTGGGGGACGATTCTGGTGCAGGACATCATCCTGCCGATCCGCAACAAGCCCTTCAAGCCGAAAACCCAGCTGCTTTTGCTGCGCCTCTCCATTGCCGGCATCGCGGTTTTCGCGTGGGTGTTCAGTTTCCGGTTCGGGCAGAGCACCTACATCCTGCAGTTTTTCGCGCTGACCGGCACGGTGTATCTCGGAGGAGCCGGTTCGTGCATCCTCGGCGGGCTGTACTGGAAAAAGGGAACGCGCCAGGCGGCCTATACCGCGATGATCGTCGGAATGTTCTTCGGCATTCTTGGATTTGCGGTAAGTTCCTGGTGGGAAGGATATTTCTACCCGACTTTGAATGTGATGGCGCCGCAACTTCTCGAAGAATTCCGGGTTCTGCTCTACAATGCGGGCGAGTCGCTGCCCTTCGTGAACTGGTCGGTCGAACCGGAGGTTTTCCGCCGCCAATTCCCGGTGTCGGGGCAGGAAATCTACCTGCTCGGCATGCTCTGCGCAATCGGCAGCTATATCGCGGTTTCGCTGCTGACCTGCAGGAAAGAGTTCAACCTCGATAAGATGCTGCACCGGGGAAAATACAACCTTGAACACTTCATCGACGCCGATGCCGACCGGAACATCCTCGAAGCCGAAAAGCACCACCGCTTCAACTGGCGCAGCCTCCTCGGCATCACCGCCGAATATTCCAGAGGCGACCGGATTCTGGCCTGGAGCGTGCTGATCTGGACCTTGTACGGCTTCAGCGTCTGCCTGGTCCAACTGGTCTGGAACCTCGGCTTCGGCATCTGGAGCGAAAAAAACTGGTTCAATTTCTGGCGCTGCTACTCCCTGCCCCTGGCCCTGCTCGTGGGGGCGGTAACCACCGTCTGGTTCACATGGGGAGCGACCCGGGATCTGCGGCGTCTCTTCCGTTCTTTGCGGAACCCCGGCAAGGCCTCCGGCACGGAAGCCGATGACGGCTTTGTGAAGCACGACAGGGAGTGAACGTTACGATACCGGCGGGACGTAATTTCCGGTTGCCCCGCCCAGTTTGCGCCACAGCCGGTAGACCCGGAGCAGAACGCCGGTTGCGAGAATGTTAAACAGGAGATCCCACACAAAAATAAAGCGGTATCCGAAGCGGTCGATCGCAACTCCGCCGAAGTAGCTGGCGAACATCATGAAAATACAGTTCAATGAAGCGTTGGCGGAGCAGAACTGCCCGTACTTTTCTGCGGGAAACAGCTGAATCAGGCAGATTCCCGTACTGACGTTCTGGATCGCGTAGACCGCCGCCATCAGAATGCCGATCACAAAAAACGCGTTGTAGTCGTGCACCATGAAATGGCCGAAAAAATTCAGGAAGATGACCAGCCCTCCGCTCCCCATGAAGATCAGCAGCGGCGAAACCCGGTCCAGCACATAGCCGGTCGCCAGCACGAATCCGACCGAAATCAGCGCGGAAACGCCCATGATGTATCCGTACTGCGCCTCCGTAAGCCCCAGCTCCTTGATCGCGAACAACAGCCGGACCGTCAGTTGCATCTCCGGCTGAAGCACCGGCAGTTCGAGCCGGAAATCGACGTTCTTCTCCGTCGTGTAATAGCTGAACTCGCTGCCGGGGCCGCCGATCACATGCCGTTTGGGAACCACCCGGTCGGGCGACAAATAGAGCAAATTCCCCGCCCGGTCATAGAGCGCGAGCGCGGCGATGACCGCTTCGTCGTCCCCGATTCCGATCTTTGCCGCGGCCACGGCTTTGCCTCCCGGCCGCCATAGTGCTCCTCGGCCCGCATCGGCGTTCCGGCATGATCGAACAAGTTCAAAGTCACTCCTTCCGAACCGTATGCGAATGAGATCGCCAGCTCCAGAAAGGTGAATTTAACGCTCTTGGGAAAGCGGGTGAACGGCACATTCTCGCATTCCGTAAGCTCAACCGTCCCTGCCGGAAGCACCGCGCGGGTCAGCTTGACCGAATCCTGTGAATAGTAGAATCCCCGCAGCGAATCCTCATAGTAGTTCGCCACCGGCGGGCGACTGTACAGGGGCCTGCCGTCGGCCAGCGCCTCCGCGAGCCTGGTTCAATCCCTGCCCTCAAGACAGTGGAGCCGAGGCCCGGAGGACATCAGCCCCATGCTGTTTTCCGGCGAAACCTCATGCACGGTTTTCGCCAGAAACGCGGCGTTTTCCACTATGATGTCCCGCTGCATTTCCAGATACTCCCGCCGCCACGGATGCGCCCGCCCCGGCGCCAGAATCGCCCGCACCAGCTCTTCACGCTCCACCGGACGGCCGATCCGTTCTCCGAAAAGGCGCAGGTGGCGCGGGCAAAAACAGCCGAATTCCACCGGTTCGTGGTTGAAGGTGCGGATATCGTCCTCCACCCACATCACCTGCGGACGGGTTTCGGAGTAGATCCGCCACAGCGCGCGGATATGTTCCCGCCATACCGGCGACAGGAAACAGGCACAGTGCTTCGCAACGCTTCCGTCATGCCCGACCACGCACTCCAGACCGGGCAGACGCTCCAGATCGTTCCTGCCCCGGTCGGCGTGACCGGCGGTGATCCACGGATTCAACGAATAGGAGATCTCCAGCTCCGCCAGCCGGGCCTTCACCTCGCAAAGCTTCTACCGGTAGCGCTCCGCCCAGTCCAGATCGGGGTGTCCGTGTGAAAACTCCTCTGTGTCGATTTTTACGATCACTTCATCGATCCCGAAGCGGGGGGCCAGTTCCAGAAGGTCGGCCAGCGTCTCCCCGAACCGCCACGGCGGCAGGGTGCGGCGCAATGAATACCAGGCGGCCGGATTCTCTTTTTTCATATCGCTCCTGTAATGTTGAAAGGTTTCCGCAAGGTTGCTCCGGGCAGGAAAGTCGTTTCCAGAACCCGCTGCCGCGGCTCCGCACTCCGCCCGTCCAGATGTTCCAGCAACATCTCCGCCGTCAGACGCCCCAGCTCAAATGACGGCGACAGGTAACCGGTCAGTGGAATCCTGCCGGGGAAATCCAGGCCGTCGGCCCCTGTCACGGAAAGCCGCCGGGGAATTTCATAACCCCGCTCGCACGCTTCCAGCCAGACGCCGGCCGCCACATAATCGTTAGCGCAGACGATGCAGCTGATCGAAGCGTCCCGCCTCATCAGCTCGCGGAATCCCTCCGTGCCGGTCTGCCGGTCGAAGCCGCCGACCGCCGAGCAGAGATACCGGCACTCCGCCTTTTCCAGCACGTCGCGGACGGCCCGGTTGCGCTCCCGCCCGGCCTGCGAACTTTCCACCGCCGGAATCACGCCGATCCGGCGGTGGCCGCAGTCGAGCACGCGGCGCACCAGATCGCACATACCCCGGTAGTCATCCGCATTCACACCGGAGAGTTTCGGGTTGTTCTTCACGCCCTGAATGCTCACGACCGGCGGATTTTCCTCCGCCAGCTCGTGCACGAACGTTTCGCGCTCCGTCATACCCCACAGCAGAAAGCCGTCGAACATCTTGCTGCGGCAGAATCTCAAATACTCCTTTTCCGCCAGAAAACGCGGCGTGACCGCAATCAGCGAGCAGTAAATTCCCCGTTCGGAGAGGGTGCGCTCAATTCCGCCGATCACCCCGGCAAGATTGTAGTCGATCGAATCATGCCCGCTCAGGCAGTGTTCCGGGACCAGCAGCGCCGTCAGGTTGCTCCGGTTGCGGAATATCCTGACCGTATTGATGTTGGGCATGTACTGGAACCGGTCGCACACCTCCCGGATCCGGGCACGCTGCTTTTCGGAAACCGTATGGGCCAGCTCCGGCGACAGCGCGCGCGAAACCATCGCCGTCGAAATCCGCAGCATCCCGGCGATCCGGCGGATGTTGATCCGTTCTTCGTGTTCCATACCGCTCACACCTCCAATGCGTAATCATCGAGATAGAACCCGCGCGTTTCCCCCGCCCCCAGCACCAGCCGGGTTCCCCGGCGGGCGAAAAGCAGCCGGATATGCACCAGATAAGGCCGTTCCGCCTCAAACGGAAAGCCGAACGTCGCGCCTCCCCCGGTCCGGAGAAAGACCGGAATCATCAGCTCCCGGCCATGATAGTTCAGCATCATCCTGCCGTCGATCCAGAGCGTCAGCCCCATATTCGAACAGCACATCAGCAGGCCGTCGGGATGGTTTTCGCCCGTCCTCAGAAAGGTGTAAAGATGCAAAGGTTTAAACTCGCGCAGGTGCGGAGTCAGTTCCAACACGGTTCCGGCGAACTCCCTCCGGTGCTCCCGGTACAGGGCCGAGCCGGGACCGGCCTCCAGCAGTTTCCGTTCGATCCGGCCGGCTTCCGCTTCATCGATGTCGTTGAAAACCAGATAGCCGCTCTTCGGCAGCCACTGCGCCACATCCTGCCGCGGCGACTGATAGGCAAACGAAAGCTCCCGGTTCTCCTGCCGCAGTTCCCGGCTGATTTTCCCGGCGAGGGCGATGACCCGCGCAGTACAGTCGCTCAGGATTTTTCGGAAGCTCCTCAAGCTCCATTAAAAAATCGCTGACCGTGATCCGATCGGGCAATACCTCGCGCCAGCGCGCCGGAAAAATTCCACCCCCGTACGCCAGCCCCAGCAAAGCCCCGCACCCGGCGGCGGTGCAGTCGGTGTCCTTGCCGAAATTGATGCACATGGTAATCGTCCGGATGAAATCCCCCTGCCCGTACAGAACCGCAGCGACCAGAAAGGCGATATTCATATAGCAGCAGGTGAAATTATGGCTCCCGAACCGGCCCAGGATCAGTTCGCGCAGTTCACCGGCCGGAGTTTCCGCCGCGTGCAACGCGAACACGTAATTGACCGCCCGCGCCACCTGCGAATCCGCCGGAATCACTTCCAGCGCCCCTTTCAACGCGGCAACCGGATCATTTACCGCAATTGCAATGCTGCCGGCAGCCGCCATGTACATTTCGCCCCAGACCCCGTCGCCATAGTGGTCGACCATTGCATCCTGAGCCGTGAAACAGGCCGCCTGACGCGGCTTTCCCGGGGAGAGGCACGACCAGATTTCGCTGCGGATCGTCGCCCCCATGCCGTCGCCGAAGGAGGAATTGTCGACGTAGCCGCTCAGCGGCGGTTCGAGTCCCCGGCGCAGGTTGCGCACCGCAACTCCATACTCATCCATGCCGTACTTGATATGCTCGCGCCATGCTTCGGCCAGATGGGCGGAGGTGAGCCGGCCCGCATATTTTTCAGCGCAGATCAGCCACAGCAGCTGCAGCTCCAGGTCATCATTCGGCCCGAGATCCAGAAACAGCTCTTTCTCCGTAAGGTTCAGCCGGTACGGCACCCCCTCGTACGGAGCCCCCAGGCCGCCTCCCTGCGACTTCCCGATCCAGCAGGCCGTCACCTTATCGGCAAACAGTTTCAAATCAACATCTTACACGACATCTTCACCTTGCCTTAAACTCAGATGTAACATATTTCATTTTTATTAGAAAAACCTGCCGCAATGAAAATGCAAGTTGCTTACCCATAGAAAAATCAAAAAAAGATTCCAGCCGCCGGAAATCTCTCCGCTCCTTATTCAGTTTTCCGGCGGAATAGAGACGGAACTTCCGCAAAATCAGGTTTTCCGGCCAAAAAACGACTTGACTTCCCGCAATATTGAATTATATTGTCAGTTAGTTAGTATTCATTAACACAACAGGTCCTTTATGAAATTGACGAAACGGCAAAATGAGATTATCGACACGGCGCTGAACCTGACCGCCAGCGGCGGCATTCAGAATCTGACCATCAAAAATCTGGCGGACGCGCTCGGCATCACGGAGCCGGCAATCTATCGCCATTTCAAAAATAAATCCGAAATCGTCAAAACAATGATCGCCCGTTTCGATCAGGCCGTTTCGGCTGAGGACCGGGAGCTTCATGGCTTCGATGCGGTCGCCGCCTTCGCCCGGCGCCGCTTCGAGCAGGTGACGGCCGCCCCTCCTCTGGCGCGGGTGATGTTCGCCGAGGAGCTGTTCATGGACGACGAGGAATTCACGGAACTAGTGTTCAGGATGATGCACCGGCACAAGGCGGCGCTGGAACACAGCTTCCGGGAGGCGCAGGAGAATGGGGAGATTCGGCGGGATATCCCTTCCGACACCCTGTTCCGGCTGGTGTTCGGCCCGGTCCGGCTGCTGATCAAGCAGTGGGGGATGACCCGGGGAGCTTTCGATCTTCATCAAAAGGGCGAGGAGCTTTTGAGTACCCTGCGCACAATTTTGCGTTAATCTTTTTTCATGCAATCAGTTAGTCTTTATTAACAAATCTAAAGGAGATATCCAGAATGAAACGGAAGATCATTGAAATCGATGTAGCGAAATGCAACGGCTGCGGCGTGTGCATTCCGAATTGTCCGGAGGGGGCGCTGCAACTGATCGACGGCAAGGCGCGGCTGGTGAGCGATCTCTTCTGCGACGGCCTCGGCGCCTGCCTCGGCGAATGCCCGCGAGGGGCGATCCGGACAATCGAGCGGGAAGCCGAGCCGTATGACGAACGCCGGGTGATGGCCAACATCGTCCGGCAGGGAGCCGGCACGATCCGGGCGCACCTGAAACACCTGAAAAGCCACGGCGAATTCAAATATCTGGAAACCGCGGTCGCCTGTCTGAAGGAGCACGGGCTCCCGATCCCGGAACTTGAAGATCCGGCCAAACTGTCCGGCGGCTGCCCCGGAACCCTCGCGAAGAAGCTGGCGGGAAAACCGGAAAAAGCACTCGGTGGCGGAGCTTCCGCGCTGCGGCAGTGGCCGGTCCAGCTGAAACTGCTGAATCCGGCGGCGGAATATTTCGACCATGCCGACCTGCTGATTTCGGCGGATTGCGTCGCCCACGCCTATGGCGCGTTCCACCGGGATTTCCTGGCTGGAAAAATCCTGATCATCCTCTGTCCGAAGCTGGACAGCGATATCGAGGGCTACGTGGAAAAGCTGGCGGAAATTTTCCGGCGCCATGAAATCCGCTCCGTGACTGTGGCGCGCATGGAGGTTCCCTGCTGCGGCGGCACCGTCGCCATCGTGCAGGAGGCCCTGAAAGCGGCCGGGAAAGCGCTTGAAATCAATATAAAAACCATCGGAATCGACGGCGAAATCCAATGACCCGCAACCATAAGGTTGGAACCGCGCAACAGAACAGTCATAGTAAAAGCCTCCTTTTACCAGACCGGAGAAATGTCAACACGCAGTAGCAAACCCCGCCCCGTCTTGATTAATCAGGAGGAAAATCACCGGTAAGTTACACAGATATTACCTCAAGAATGGTCCTCCCGGAGGGATTGGCCTCGCAATTGCCCGACTCGGCTTCGCCGTGAACCCCGCCGAACGGGAGGGGAATGCTTCGCTCCCCGGAGCGTTTCACGCTCCTTCAAATCCTTTCGGCATCCCCTTCTTTTACAAAAAAAATGGTACACCCAAAGTGTAGAGCCAACTACCCGCAGCTTGAGCTCAAAATAAGTTACAACCCATTGGTCTGAAACGAAAAACTATCGTTCTGACCTGATGGTTTTGCAAGGCTTCCAAGATCGTAAAAACGGCACTTTTCGGCACTTTTTCCCTTGTAAACGGCACCCGATGGCACCCTTTAAAAAGAGTGGTACCCCGGCTCCAATCCTGAAATCAAACAACTATAAATACTATATCATCTCAACAAAAAAATGCAATCGGATCAATCAGCATCTTTTACATCACGATATAACGAAGCTGGAGATGTTCCGAGTAGTTTTGCCATTTCCTCTTTTCCAAACTTTTCTACCTTGATGTAGTAGTCTCTTATCCGATTCCGTTCTTCCGTTGCAGAACATCCGGGCGAGTAGAGATGCCATCTGCCCGGTGACTCCGGCTGATATATTTTAAACACCGTTTGTTCCCGTCCCAGCCAGCCTGTTCGGACAGCGTCGAAGCTGACTGTTATCGGTTCCGAAAGAGGTCGGGATTGTTCACCTTCCCGCCTGAGTTTCATCACATATGCAAAAGATTCTTTGATGATATTGTAACCCGACATTTTTTGCGAGTCTGACGCTTTGGCATGGTTTAAAATCAAAGTGGCTAAATTACGCTCATTGAGTATCCGCAAAAGCGCCCGCAAACCGCGATGAGTGTTTACCTCATCACTCAAACTCGTAAATTCATGGTAAGTGTCGATAATGAGTACATCCACCGGATGATTTGATTCTCCTTCATTCTGAGCTTTATCAAGCAAATCCAATAACTTCTGATGATTTTCGGGAAGAGTAAAATTGATTCCTGACAACCCTATTTCAGGCATGTTTTTCCAAAGAAAGTTCTTTGCATCTTTCTCTGTTTCGTTTTTTTCAGTATGCCAATACTTTCGGCACATCCGTTTTAAAAAATCCTGATGTTCATTAGGCTGATTTTCAAAATCAAGATACAGAACTTTATAAGAGTCAAAGTTTCCCTTGCTTGCTCCCCAGCTGTTTTCTATAAACAACCGTCTCTTTTGCCGACTGCTCAAGCAAGCAGCAATGCTGTGAGCTAACGCACTTTTACCGATCCCCTTGCTCGCATACAGCAGAGTTCCTTTACCGCGGACAAGAAAAGGCCAGAGAATGTAGTCCAACCGATTCATATTTGTCACTTCAAGAATATCTGTTGAAGCTTGTGGCGATAAGGCAAGCCGCTCCCGTTCTGTTTTCCACCATGCTTCCGGCGGTATGTCAATCCTCTGCTCTGCCGTTTCTCGAATCGTTTCAAACTCTTCCGACGTCAATATCCGTATATCTTCTTTATAAGGCAGCGGGGGAGCTGCTTTATATGCCGAGATCAACTCTTGAATACTATGCAGAACAGGAAGAGGACGATACCAGACAGGAACGCGAACGAACTGAAGTTCTATTGCTTGAGATTCCTTCAAATAATCTGCCAGCTTACCGGTTTTCAAACAGGCTTCTTCGAATGTTCTGCCTGAATGATTCGTGACAAGCAGATAAGGCAGACGACCTTTTAACGGCTTCCAATCCACCTGATCATAATGTCCATCATCACACATAAAACTGGTGAAAATCAATTTCTCCGGCTCTATCTTTGCTTGATTAAGGGCGGCTATTTCAAGGCTGTCGGTCAATATGACAGGTGCATCCGGATAAGCTGCCAACTCCTGCAAATTGAATAAAGATAATTTCTTTTCACCCGGAACAGCCATGCAATATTGTTGAAGAGTCTGCTTGACCTGCCAGCGTGTCACGGGCAGGAAACTTTTTTGCTGAAAAGTATCATCATAACATTTCAACACAGTCATGACTGTATAGTTATCTTTGTCCTTGAATGGAAAAAGAAACTGTTGCGATCTTTCATACGCCTTGGGCCGATATTCTAATAATGAATCTAGCAATCGCTTTGCAGAGAACATGCTTTTTAAGGAATCGTGAACACTTTCAGCTTCACTTTGTCCAGAAATGACAGGCTCGAATGGTATTGTCGAAACACCCTCTTCAAGCTGTGAGAGATGATGAGACAAAGAAATCGGTGATAGCGGCAATGCTTCCTTACGAAAGAAACGGCAGATTTTCCCCGGAGTATTATAGGAAGTTAATGATTCTGCCAACTGGAAAGTCGAATGCTCAGCAAAATGCTTTTTCAACTCCTCTTGAAGTTTACCTGAACAATCATGCAAAATATTTACAGCTCCGGAGTCATTCCAGTAAAAAGAGGGTTTTGCATTGTGTAAATTTCGCGTCAAGAGATTTTCGCATTTACTTCTCTCAAACAATGAATCTTTTATATGCCAGCGTCCACTAATCTGGAAGTAGTCAGTTGTTGTTTCTGTTCTCGTTATGCAGTAACTGGAAAAATTCCAAGAATAACATACATCTACGTAGGTGTATCCGACTGTCGTGGGTGCGGGAAAAGTCGTCGGTGCAGTAACTTGAACCGACAGTGGGGCAGGCAATTTAAGAGTAAGAACATTTTCATTGATGCATACATTGAAAAGCGAAGACAAATCCTCCAGAGAAGCATTATCTATCAGCATGGAAGCACGTGCTTCCATGCTGATAGAATTACGCCAGGCTGTATCCTCCGGAATATTGTCAATCGGCACAAAAAAATTTACAAAGAACTCTTTCAGTTCATTTTGTGTATCCATCAGTAAACCTGCTCAAAGTAATTTACAAAATTTTCCGGAATTTGAACTCCATTGGATTCAGCCAGTAACCGCAATTCCGCAGGAGTGATTTTTTGAATTTGCATATCGCTTAACTGCGTTGCCGGATACATTATCCCGTCCCAGTTATAATCTGCTTCGTTCCGATTGGCAGATTCAATTTTCATAAAACGAACCACAGGAACGCCTTTCCTTTTCATGGCAACAGCAAGGTTCAAAGCAAAAGCAAGATCGAATTTATTTTTAGAAACCAAAATATGATTTTGTTTTTCATGCAGCCCTTCACAGGATACATAGGGAATCGAATCAAGTCCGCCAAGAATACATCCCGTTGCCACCGAAGCATTCGAAAATTTCAAACGCATAATGCCGGGGTTATGATAGAGAACCACATGCTCAGTCGCGGGATTACAGATTTTGTCCACGCCCCAAATGGAAACATTGGCACTTTGTTGAAAATATACCTTGGAAAGTCCTGATAAACCATTTCGGTTTCGATAACTGCACGGCAAGACTAATACATCTTTCCCCACAGGAATCATTTCAAATAAACAACTTATCTTATCCCAGCAATCATAAATATAAAACAGGCGACCATATTCGCTATGTTCAGCCAACAAATAAGGCGAAGCCAGGAAGCCTCCCGCCATAATTTCGGGATAATCCCCTCCCCAACTTCCTGTATATCCATACTCGGATGCAAGTTTTTCAGCCATCAGATATTCGGCTTTTTGGAATCCGTATTCGTCATAACCATACCCTGTTATTGTCTTGTCATGAACAAATAAACGCAAAAAATAAAAGGGAGTATGCTGCAAGCGTGGAGGAGTTACTGCCAAATAATTTCCGCCTTGATCGACCTGGCTTATCATCAGGTCTTCGCTAAAGCTATAGGTAAATGGAAAATGGCAAAGTACTGTTAATGCTTGAGGAACATCGCTGATAGAAACATTATAATTTCCTAAGCAAGTTGGTCCCGATAGCGGATTTGTATTTTGTCGATATAGCAGATTTGAAAGATGTTCATTTACACGCGACATTTGAATAATTTTTGCCGATTGTTTCCAGTCGCAGTTTAACAAGGTTAACTTCTGCTTTGAAAAATCTTCTGCAACCTTTTCAAAGGGGATCTTCTCTGACTGGCAAATATTTCGCCTGTAGTTTGTATTTGTAATAGGGATAGAAGCCCCCGCCGGTTTCTGTGCCATTGCCATACCTCCTGATATGTTGTGATTTTATCACAAATAATTATGCGTACTTTACCAAAGTCAATAAACGCTGCATTCCCTTTTGTTCTTCCCGGTTCCAGTATCATGTAGACTGTTCTTTACCCGCCGTAATCCTGAATCATCAATTCCCTGTTTCACTGCATTGATTTTGTTTTCCGGCGGGCCGTTTGTGCAAAAATTCTGTTCTCAAACCAGCTCCACCGCGCACGCGAAATCCTGAAATCCGCCTCCCGTGATATGCTGAGGAATCCGCCCGGCAAAATTCGTGTCGAAGTTGAAATGAAGATGACCGGCCAGAATAGCTTTGACCAGCGGTTCGTGTGCCAGACGATCGAGGAACGCGAGTGTGGCGTCATCAGGCCGCTGCTGGCGATAACGGTGATCACAGTACGGCTTCAGCAGTTCTTCCGGCGTGCCGACAAGGTAGGCGCATTCGCTCTTCCGGTTGACCATCATTTCGTGGTAAAGCTCGTCGGTATGGAGCGGATTGTGAAGGAGCAGGACGATCGGATAGCCGCGTGCAATCTCGGTTTCAAATCGTTTAAGTTCCTCTTCCCGGAAAAGATAGTAAGAATTGTCTACGGCGACGAGATTCACTCCGCCGACGATCCGCGAAGTGAAGCGCAGGTTGTTCGGATAGTATTGCTGAACCAGCAAAAGGGAGTCGAGCTTGTACGCCTCATCCTCCCACGCCTCTCCGACATATTTACTGAATTCGTGGTTGCCGGCAGCGACGACGCAGTCGTACTCCGAAAAAAACTCTCTCGCCAAATCAAGATTCCGGTATGAGATGAAATCAATCAGATCACCGGTATGAACGATAAGTTCAGCGTGTTCTTTCGCATAGGCGAGCGCTTCTTCAAGATGCTTCCTGGGATTACAGCCTCCGACGGCGAAATCGGCTGTACGACGACTGGCCAGTTGCCGTTTGCGCTCATTGTCGCGTCCATCGGCAAGGGCGAGATGAGTGTCGGACAGGTGAAGCAGCCGAACTGGTTCCGGCAGCCCGATTTCTATGCGCAGTTTTGCGAGTTTCATGATGCGGTTCTGACTGAGTTTCTATTCAGGTTCCGGGATAATAGAATCCATTCGGGACGTTATGTGCCAATTTGATGCAACAGTACGTATCCTGTTGCATCAAAAACGAATATTATCTATGCAATTCCCTGTTCCGCCCACGACAACGGATTTCGCCGAAAATTTCCGGCAGTTATAATTGTTTGAAGCATATCCAGATAGGCGCTGCCGTGCTGGAGATCGGGTTCCAGATAACTGCCCTCGGTCCATTCATTCCAAGCATTGACAGTCACAATCCGGCTTGACTCCGGAAGTTGTTCCGCAAATTTTACCGCGGCACGTATCGCTTCACCGAACTCCTCCGGTGATGAATCCATCGTCGCCATCATCGGATACCCCTCGTTACGATAAGGTAACTTCTGAATCGTGCGCGGAGAAGGGTCCCACCCGACTGTCACATTCGGGAAATAGGGAACCGGATATTCACGGCGCGCCGTTTCCCAGTAACGCTGATTTTCTTCCAATACTTCATGGTACGGGGTTATGGGAAAATGTTTCAGCTCCGCGTGATGAACCCACACATAACTGGTTACACTGTCAAACCGTAATTTCCGCACGATATCACAGGGATCGGCAATCGTATTTTCTCCCGGAAGCAGTTTGACGCCCCACAGGATGCCGTTTATATGCAGTCCGGGGAAACCGGCTGCGCATACTTTTTGGCGAAACCTATTCAGCGCCTCGGCCGCCCCGTCCCAACCACCGAAGCTCTCCGCCAACCGATAAATCTCATAGATGGAAAAGAACGGACAATCGTCAATTTTCCAATAAGATGGATGCAGAAAGTGCGTTTCGATGATATAATCGGTCATCTTTTCGAACGTTTCCGGGGTGACAGCACCGGGATAAAGCAACGTGGAAACACGGTCGGCGGGAAGCGGATGACAATTCGTCCAGTCATGATTGGCCCACATCAAGGCATAGTTGAGCCGGTTGGCATTCGGCGCTTTCTGAAACCCTTCCCGCAAAGCCTGCTCCAGAAACGGGCCATCGTTGTAATAATACCAGTCAAACAAAAAGGTGGAGATTCCACTGTCTGCAGCGGCATCGATCTTTCGACTCATAACGGCTGGATCCGCCTCGTCCTCATATCCCCACAGCGGCACCTTGGGCTGCTGATGTCCGGGAAAACGCGGCCGGGCAATTTTCATCAATTCCCACTCCGTCCAACCTGATCCATGAACCGCTTCATTGCGGGGATCAATATGGTAATTAGGAAAATAGAACGCGGCAATTTGCGTTTTATTCATTTTTTTTCCTTTCTTACGGCATAGAAATGCATTCACCTGCGGAACCGATGAGCATTTTGATTTGGCAGAGACCATTACGAAATTCCCCTGCACCTTGGGAGGCAACATGCCCATCTCCCATCAAAGTATTTGCAGATCCCTTATGATTCAAACCGATTCCTGAGTCCTCCAGCAACCATCCCGCATTAGGAAAAAAAGCCCAATATCCCGATCCCCAGTTCTGTGAAAGGCGATTGGAACATGCACTAATCGAAAAAGCCGACGGACTGGGAAGTTTATTATAAGCCAACACCCCAGAAGCCCAATCTGGAGTATTTTGTTGGAGAATGAAATTGGAGGTGTTGATCGTTTTTCCCTGCCACGACCACGAATCTTCGGTCGCTGCACACAGAAATGCGTACCCGCCCCACCTGATATCATCAGCTTTCGTTTTGGTACAAAAGAACATTTTAGGTGTGGTCAGGTATTTGGATTCGCGGAATCGTTGTTCGCTTGCCCCGCACAGCTTTCCTCCAAGTACTTGTGCGGGAAGATCCACCTTGTAGCGAAGAGTGAAAAAACCATTATAATCATCTGAATAAAGCACAATTGCTTTACCGATTTGTGAAAGATGATTCGTACAATCAATTTTTTTTGCAGCTTCCCGCGCCATATTCAACGCCGGTAACAGCATAGCAGCCAAGATTGCAATAATTGCAATTACAACGAGCAACTCAATCAATGTAAAATATCTTTTCATTCCATGCACCTCCATTACCTTGTGTTCATTATTGTTTCGAATTTTACCAGCATACGATACTCCGTATATTAGTTCAAGTTCGGTTATCAAATTTCATCTATCCTGTGCGCCTCGCTAAGTTCATCGAGCAGATCAGAGCTAAATATCCTAATATAAAGATATGTGGTTCGAGC